>Ga0210025_1000418_pt1 | contig 56438 bp, 39 predicted proteins | sample CryGeyme20150102_FD_183989 | JGI IMG/M metagenome (GOLD analysis project Ga0210025, IMG submission 183989) | Groundwater microbial communities from Crystal Geyser aquifers in Utah, USA - Crystal Geyser metaG 2015-0102 (SPAdes) (version 2) | ecosystem: Environmental > Aquatic > Deep subsurface >... | reverse complement strand
TTTTCTCCTGATTGAGCTAAACGATAATCAAAGTTTACTCCTGTTTTCCATTCACCATCTAAGATTAGATTTGAAGGATTATTACAAATAAACTCAAAAGAACGAGATTCGCCTAAATATAAATCTTCATTTGCTGGGTAAACAACAGCTCTAGTTTCTGTAAATGGGAATAAAGGAATTTCGTACAGTATTGAATTTCCTAAAGTATCGATCTTTTGGAAGGTAAAAGCAGGGTAGGCGGCGTTCGAAATAGATTTGAATTTGACTTGAAAACGAAATAGTCCATTTGCCAAGAATTTCAAAGAATCACTTATTTCAAAATCTGAGGAGGGTACTAATTGGTAGGAGTGGAGTGAGTCAGGTTTCAAATATAATTCTCCGCGAACATCTTGTTCATTAGAAAAATATTCAAAAACTAAATGTGGTTTTCTATTTACGTATCTGAGGTCTTTACTTGTACTATAAAAACTGGAATTGGATTGAATAACTAAGCTGTCTAATTGAGGGAAATATTCTTGAAATTCAGATAATTGCGCTTTAACTGATAGGGAAATGAGAAAAAATAAAAGTAATATTGAAATGAAGTATGTACTCTTTGGCATCTAACAAAGATACTTTTTAGGACTTGAAAAATCTGTAAATAATTTCAATTTATTTAAGATTTAAGAAAAATTTTAAAATTGAGAGGGTACTAAATTTACTAAACAGGTTCAATATTATTCTCAATCTTGCAGAATTGAGTGTTCTAAACACTGTGGGAATAGTAAGAATATACTAAAAATCAGTTTAAGCTTTGAGCCAAAACAAAAGTTCAATTTTCATAGTTTGCACCCTTTAAAAAGGTGATTAGTCCTTTATTATATTGAAAGCTACTTTTTAGAATTCACTTTGAACTACTATTTTGCGAATATCGGAGTTGAAGTCAACTTGTTGAAAAACAGAATCTCTGCCACTTTGTAATTTTTCGAATTTAGTTTTGAACGAGAACAAGAGATTATGACTTTCGCCATAATGACGGAAAAGAAGTCATCCTGTTGACACTCTCAAAGTGCCGCGAAGCGAAAATCAGGATCTCTTTCGAATTGGGAGTTCATTTTGAGCAAATACTCAGTAGTTCTCGGAATGTACGTCATCCTGTTGTAAAACAGAATCTTGGCCACATTGGGATTTATTAAATTTAGTTTTGAGCGAGAGCAGAAGATTATGGTTTTCATCCTAATGACGGATTTGTTATTTGGCTAAATAGGAGTTTAATTCAAGATAAACTTTAACATTGTGGCGCATTTCGAATGTAGGTATAATGACGATTACCTTAATTCTAAAAAAAAAGATAGTTTTTACTCTAATTCTAATCAAGAACTTAGTCTAATACAGTTCAATTATCGATTTGGTAAAAATAATCGGTAATCATAACTCTAAAACAAAATCAAATCTGAACATGAAATTCATGAAAGAACTAAAATCAACTAAATAAGTAAAACTGTCAAAATGAATTTAGAAATGCCAAATATCTTTGGCACTTCTATTTATGAGTCCACTCCAAAAAGTCGATTATATCGGTTAACACCCTTCCATAGCCTACGAATTCGACGAATAGCTTGCTAAAAACTAATTTATGGAGAACACTCATTTATAAATTATTTATATAAATTTTCGATTTCTTTAGCGTAGTTTAAAGTAATTACTTTTCGTTTTAAACTTAATTTCGCAGTTAACTCACCAGCTTCAACGGTCCAAAGTATCGGAAGTAGTGTGAAGTTTTTAATTTTTTCCCATTGAGCAAAATGATGATTCACTTCATCCACTTCACGTTGAAACTTTTCAAGTACGATTGTTTCGTGAATCATTTGAGCATCTGTAGAATAAGGAATTTGTTTATAATGCGCCCATTCTTTTAAAGCATCATAATTTGGAACAACTAAAGCAGCTGGAAACTTTTGTCCATCACCAACAACCATACACTGTTCAACAAAAATAGATTCTTTTAATTTGTTTTCAATTACTTGTGGCGCAATATATTTACCACCTGAAGTTTTAAACATTTCTTTTTTTCTATCGGTGATTTTAAGGAATCGACCTTCAATAAATTCTCCAATATCACCTGTGTGGAACCAACCTTCAGCATCAATTACTTCGGCAGTTTTTTCAGGCTGTTTGTAATAACCTTTCATCACATTTTCGCCTTTAACCAGAATTTCCCCGTCTTCAGCAATTTTAACGGTAACACCTGGCAGAATTGGACCAACCGTTCCGATGCGAATATCTTCTTTGTTATAGCGATTAAAAGAAATTCCAGGAGAAGTTTCTGTTAATCCATAAGCTTCAAGAACAGGAATTTGTGCTGACCAAAAAATAGTAGCTAAACGAGCTTGTAAAGCAGCGCCACCTGATGCAATTAATTTGATATTTCCACCAACTGCTTCACGCCATTTACTAAAAATGATTTTATTAGCTAATTTTAATTGGAAATTGTACCAAGCACCTTTGTCATATTGAAGATCATATTGATGACCTAATTTTAGTGCCCAGAAAAACAGTGCTTTTTTCACACCAGTTAATTCCATTCCTTTACCTACAATCTTGTCGTAGATTTTTTCTAGTAAACGCGGAACAGTTGTGAACATATCTGGTTGAACTTCTTTTAAGTTATCTCCTATTTTATCAAGACTTTCAGCATAATAAATTGATACACCACGATAGAAGTAGAAGTTTACACAAGTGCGTTCAAAAATGTGACACAATGGTAAAAAGCTTAGACTTTTTTTAATATTCAAATCTTTTGGAAGATTATCAGATACCGCAATAGTATTACTTAAAATATTATGGTGAGTTAGCATTACTCCTTTAGGATTTCCAGTTGTTCCTGAAGTATAAATTAAGGTTAATAAATCTTCATGATGAACGGAATCACGATGGGGTTGTAAATCAACTTCCTTTTTTGCTTTTCCTAAGTTTACTACCTCAGTCCAATGTGGGCAATCGTCAACTTCATCGAAACAATACAAACCTTTAAAAGTTGAAATACCTTCTGAGGCTTCTCGAACTTTATCACAAAGCGCAGTATCAGAGGCAAATGCATATTTCAATTCGGAATCTTCAAAAATATAGCGGTAATCTTTTATGGTAATTGTGGGATACATTGGAACAGAAACAGCACCAATTTGCTGTAAGCCTATGTCGATAAAATTCCACTCTGGACGATTATTTGAAACGATACCAACTTTGTCATCTTTTTTAATTCCGAGTTCTAATAAACCACGAGAGACATTGTCCACCATCTCGATAAATTCCTCGGTGCTATAGGTTTTCCATGCGCCGTTCTGCTTATAAGCTAAAGCAACTGAAAGTGGCGAATTATTTTTCTGAAAATGGAGTAAATCAAATAATCGTGTTGGCTTCATAGTGAGAAAGGTTCGGGCTGTTGTTTGTTATTGAATTTTGTCAATATAAACTTTTAAATGAATTTGACCAATAGAAGCGCTTCCAAACTAATCACTTTTTAATAAGTTCTAGAAAATAAGTGCGAATCTTAGTAATAATTGTAGTTTAGGGTAGTAAATTAACTAAAAATCAGCTAGCTATAAATTTCATCCTGTTACGCTTTGACCCAACATTGCAGCCTATTTTTGTTTTTAATTAAAGATAGCACCGCTAAGTTAATGCAGGTTCATCATTGCTGATTCATTTTTTTTGATTAAAATCATTGAAATAAACACCAATCCGAACTCAGCTTAATATAAATCCCTTCGAAAATAGATTAATGTTTAAAAGCTGAGTCCTCTCCAAAAAGGCAATTCTTTAGGTTTATACCCTTCCAAATACTACGAATTCGACGAATATTTTGCTAAAAACTACTATTCGGAGTACGCTCAAAGCTTGATTTTGAACTGCTTTCAATTTTTTGGTTCTAAATCACCGAGAGTTACGGTCGAAATAATTAGCACACGATTAAAAAGTAAGTAAATCATTTAGCTGTTTTATAAACATGAAATGAGTTCAATTCATATAATTTCTTGAGAAGAAAAATACTCCAGTTCAGAGTTGCTCTTATTTGATGTCAAAATTAACGGAATCTCGCTTAGAATTTGTTTGTGGTCAAAATCAAATCAAAGAAAACAATTGAGAACAGTAGTTATTTTTTAACTGTGTAAACAGAAGGTAAAACTCATCTCAATCACACTTTTAAACGTAAAGTTGAAACATTTTGTGACAATTTGTTACGAAACCTTTTGATTTTAATTGCGAACCCTGCGTTCGGATTTAAAAAGCTAAAAATTTCTTTGTATGAGTCTTATTGTATTAATTTTATTTGTTTTATTTGGTACTGCTCAAACTTCTGATAAAACTAAAAACCCAATTATCAAAGTTGTGGAATCAAAACGTAGAGTTGCAAAAATTAAACTAGATGGTGTTGTAGATTCGGAAGAGTGGGCAGGAGCAACTTTACTTGATAATTATGTAGAACTTAGACCAAATCCCGGTAAGCTAGAAAGTGATGACGCAAAAATGATAGCTTATTTAGTCTATGACAATGAAGGAATTTATTTTGGCGGAATCTGTTATGAGAGCTCAAAAGACATGATTTCCTCAGAGTTAGTAGGAAAAGATGGATTTGGAAATAATGATTTTGTGGGGATAATTTTTGATACCTATAAAGACAATCTAAACGCATTTGAATATTTTGTAACTCCTTTAAATGAACAAATGGATGCTAAACAGTTTCCAAATCCTAACGGAAATTCAGAAGATTTTTCATGGAATAGCGTATGGCAAAGTGCTACAAAAATTAATGAGAATTCATGGAGTTTTGAAATGTTCATTCCATTTGCATCTATCCGATTTTCTGATAAAAAAGAACAAGATTGGGGTTTAAATGTAGTTCGAAGACGTCAAAAAACGGGGCAACAACTTTTTTGGAATCCAATTGATCCAAAGGTAAATGGATTCTTAACTCAAGAAGGGTATTTAACAGGATTAAAGGATATTAAACCTCCTGTAAGACTTCAGCTTTCTCCTTATATATCGTATTACGCAAATCATTATCCTTTACATCATAACAGTGGTGATTTAACATCACAATTTAATGGTGGAATGGATTTAAAATGGGGAATAAATCAGGCTTTTACCTTAGATGCTACCTTAGTTCCAGATTTTGGACAAGTTCAAAGTGATCCACAAGTATTTAATTTGTCTCCTTTTGAGGTTCGGTTTAATGAAAATCGTGCATTTTTTACCGAAGGAACAGAATTATTTAATCAAGGGAATTTATTTTATTCAAGAAGAATTGGTGGAACACCAATTAATTATTGGAACGTCGCAGATAACTTAAATGCTAACGAAAAACTTATTTCAAATCCATCTGAATCAAAATTATTGAATGCTTCTAAAATTTCAGGGAGAACTCAAAATGGATTGGGCGTAGGGATTTTAAATGCAATTACACGAGCATCTAGTGCTGAAGTACGAGATACCCTTACTGGGCAAAGAAGAACAATCGAAACTGATCCTGTAACAAACTACAATGTTTTTATCTTAAATAAGTCATTAAAAAACAATTCATCTCTCAGTTTTATTAATACAAATGTAACTCGAAGCGGTAGTGCATACGATGCAAATGTTACTGGTCTTATATTCAATTTGAATGATAAATCGAATACGTGGAATACTGGCGGTCAACTATTTTCTAGCCAATTAACGAGTCTTCAAGACGAAAAAAATTCTTTTGGTTACAGTCATGTTATTTATGCAGGTAAAACAAACGGAACCTATCGATTCAACTTATGGCAAGAATTAGCAGATACCAAATACACAAGTAATGATTTAGGGTTTTACACCAATAATAATTTCATAGAACAGGGAATTTGGATTGGAATAAATCAGCCAAAACCTACTAGCTGGCGCAATCAAATGAATACGAATATTAACATCAATTATAGTCGCTTGCTAAAACCTATTGGTACTAATAATCCGATGTATCAGTTTTCCAGAATAAATGTAAATACAAATGGGCAACTGAAAAATCTGCACTGGTTTGGCTTAAATGGTAATGTGAATTTTGACGAAAATGATTTTTATGAACCAAGTTCTGAAGGTTCCTATTTTAAAAGAGGTGGAAGTGCCATGATTGGTGCTTGGCTTGAGACGAATAATGCAAAGTCATGGTCAATAAACCCCGAATTATTTATTAAAAGATTTTTTGATTTTTACGATGCAACGGCTGTTGATATGAATTTAAACCAAAATTGGAGAGTAAACGAAAGGCTGTCCTTACGTTTAGGAGGATCATATCAACCTAGATTTAACAATGTTGGTTTTGCTGATTACTCTGATTCAGAAGAAACATCTGTATTTGCAAAACGAGATATTCAAACCTTTGAAACATCACTTCGCGGAAAATATAATTTCACGAACAGAATGGGAATTACTTTAGTGGCACGTCATTATGTGAGTTCAGTAAAAAACAAGCAATTATTTTATTTACAAAAAAATGGAACTTTAAATGCCAATGATTTAAGCCCAGAAGAATACAATAGAACGGCGAATTTTTTCAATATTGATATGGTTTATACTTGGCAAATTGCGCAAGGTAGTTTTGTTAGTATCGTTTGGAAATTTGCTGTTAATCGGTTTGATGAAGAATATAGAGCAAATTATATTCGAAACTTGAGTAATACCTTAGGTGAGAATCAGAATAATAACTTATCTGTTCGCTTGATTTATTTCTTGGACTATAATACTGTTGTAAATAAAAGAAGAGGTTGATAAATTTATCAACTAGCGAATCTTAATAATTTTCTGAGTTATTGTAAGGCTATTAGAAAATTGAACGCGAATAAAATATACTCCTGAAATAAGATTTTGTATAGAAACTCGATGTTGATTGGCTTTTATTTGTCTTAAAGTGCTTACTTCTCGTCCAAGAATATCATAAATAGTGTACGATTCAATTAAGTTTGTTTTATGACGTAATGTTATAAATTGTGGTGATGGATTTGGATAAATTTGTATTTCATCAGAAGAAGATGTTGCGTTATTTTGAGCAAGACTATTCGTTATTGTACTAGATAATTTCCAGTTTTCAGCAAGTGAATTGTCTGAATTTAAATCGGATAAAGTAAGATAAAATCCATCACCATCACCATCAGCTTCTTCTGGCCAAGGAGCAGTATCTGAATAACGAACAGAATCTATATTTTCACCAAAAGCATTAGCTAAGACTATTGGATAAGAAAAATTTGACAATCTTCGAAAGTATTCACCATAGGGGATAATTCCGTACTGTTTTCAAATGCAAGAGAATCGCTTGCAAGATATAGTGTTTCGCAGGCATTTAGTATTGAATTAAGTGGAAATTGATAGGACAATCCTAATTGTTTAATTTAAACGCCTGTTAAAGAAATGATACTTGTTCCTGCGTTCGTAATTCCAATAAATTCAAGTTCTTTACTTTCGAATTCAGGAGAATCTAAAGGGTTATAATTAATTTCTGTTATAACTAGATTGGGAGAGTCTATTTGATCTTCACAAGTAAGCCCGCGAAATTCATTATTAATCCACAAAAAGCGATCATTGATCCAAGATTTCATTAAATCAATACTTTCTTGATGATTACCAACACTATTCCAGCGTAATTCTTCGCGATCTTTAGCTTCAGAAATAACAAATACTAAAGAGTCAATTTTATTATAAATCCGTTGTTTAGACCAAATACCGTTTTCAGAAGTAAGTTCAAGCCAACGTTGACTTAAGCGACATTTAAATGAAGGTAAATAGAACATGTCTTTCCAAAACCTCGAACCAGTATTATGAAATTGAAATTGCCAAACATCAGTAAAACTTCGGTCAAATCCCCAAATGAATAAATCATTTCCAAAAGTTAAGTTGTAATCCCAAACTGGCCCAGCACGTAATTTCCCACCACGTTCTTTATGAAAAAAGGTGCTATACTGATATGAATCAGCATTTGGAGCTAACTCACTCATTAACATATAATCAACAAAAGAAGGAATATCTATTAGTGAAGCATAACCCGTTTCAATGGATTCATCTTTTGCAGAAACTCTCTCTGCTAGTTTATAAAAGACAGATTTGATGTAAGCATCTTGTTGGGTTGTAATATCCTTTGGTTTTGGCGATTCGTGAATGTAATCGGTATATCCCATTGTCCATGCCACAGGATCACCACCTGTTGTTTTATCCGCTTTGGTAATAAAACCACCTGTAACTTCTTTTCCAGCAATATTAGTTTCGTCCATTTTCTCAATATCAATGCGACCTTCATCAATTTTGAGTTTTTCCATAAAAACATACAAACCTTTATATTCTCCATTTATGATGACTTCGCAATAGCGACCTCGTGAAGCATAATTTCCCATTTCGGCTGCTAGTTCATACGACAAATAATCACAAATCAGAGAAGGGTCAAAGGCTAGAGCATTAAGTATCCAGTCGTTTTCTTTCGGAAATCCGAAGATTTCTACATTGTTATTTGAAACATTATCACTTTGCAAGGTTGTTAAACCATAGGGTTTTTTTGGTAATACTTGTGAAGAAGAACCCCGAATTTCAATTCCAATTCTTCCATTGTACTCATGATGAGTTGAATTCATTATATCGGTAAGGTAATTTCTAGAACCATCTTTTCTATAAATAATGGTCATATTGGCCAAAACTTTAGGCTCATCAGGAATTTCTACTGCTTGCCCGTTTACTTTATCAGTTTGAATAATAATTATTGGTAAAGGACTATTTTCAAAAGTCTGAGAGACCCCTAATTGGACTAGAAAAAAAAGAAAAATGAATAGTTGAAATAGTTTCATATAAATAGACCAGTTCGAATAGAAATAGGTCTATTAATATAACTTATTCTACTTGTTTAGTTCCATCTAATTTATAGCTGGAAATACCCTTTGTAAGGCCAATTATAACAATAATATAAGCAGGTGTTAATCCAAATTGATGAGAAATAAAAACTCCACAATAGATAAGGAATAAGCCACCTAGCCAAGTTAGTGTACCCCAAAGTGATTTTTCTTGAAGATCTTTTTGTTCAAATGCTAATTTACCGCTAAGTAAGTGAATTAACTTGGGGGATTCAAACCAAATTAGACAAGCTAACTGAAGCAGAAAAAAACTAACAACATAAGGAGTTCCTCTCCAATTCAAGGAAATAGTAATCAATAAAATATTGAGTAACATCGGAATCAACATAATTGCACCGAAAGTTCTAAATCGTGATATGATTAGGCTATAACCGATAAGAATTTGCGAAACTGCTACAAATTCACCAAAGAGTTATAACTGATATTCAGCTAATCGTTCTGCTAACCAAACCGGTCCCATAAGACCAGGAAAAGCATGAGCTGCAAATATTTTCCCCATTCCAGCAGTGAAAAATAACAAGCCAAGAAATATGAAGTTAAATGATGCAGAGAAGCGAAAAAAACGATTAGATCTAATATTGAATTCATTTAAGTTTAAGGTTTAGCGCTTGAAACGAGAGAAGTGATTCACAGTTTCAAAAAAGAGTAACCTGAGTTTGGGATTTGGATTCACTTCATTGTCATAATCATATCTCTAACGGTCACATTGAAAGGAGTATACTGTAATCCCAACTCATTTATGCTTTTAGAGTTATTAAACTTAATTGAATAACCAACATTCCTACTAATAAATTTAGCAGTTAAGCCGAACATCCAACCAACGAGATATAGCATAAATTTAGGAGTTTTCATCATGGGTGTTTTGTAAACACCTTTAAATTCTTGATCAATAATTTTTCCTAATTCGAAAAATCCGGTTGTGCGTTCTGCTAAAATGTGACGTCCTTTTGCATTTGGATTTTCTAAAGCAAGAATATGAGCTTTGGAAACATCGCGAACATCTACAAAACCAAATTCTAAAGCTGGTGCACCTGTGTAAAATTTCCCTGAAATCATGTCATTCATAAATTGAATACTCTCTGATTTTGAATCAAGAGTAAGTGGAGGACCCATAACAAAAGAAGGATTAACCACAACTAGGTTCCATTTATCTTGAGCTTCAGCCATTTTCCAAGCGGTCTTTTCAGCAGTAACTTTGGAGTAACTATAAGGCTGATGCTCAACAGAACTAGTTGTATTAAAATGTTCTTCTGTAAACTCTGATAAGCCAAGCTCTTGCATATCGATATTATCGCCCAAAACAGCAACAACAGAGCTCGTTAAAACTACTTTTTTTACCGTTGAAGAAGCGGAAGCAGCATTTAGAATATTGATTGTTCCATTTACAGCAGGCTCAATGAGCTCTTTTTGAGCATCTTTAAATTTTAAAAAGAAAGGAGATGCCATGTGAATTATTGCATCAGCGCCTTCTGCTGCTGCATTATAGGAACCTTCTTTTAACAAATCCGCTTTCCAAATTTCAAGTTTTCCGGGAGCATTTTCTGCAATTTTTGATAAGTGTTGATATCCAGATGTCTTGTTTTTATTTCGCACTGCTAATCGTACAGTATATCCTTTTTCCAATAAGTCTTTTACGACCCAAGAACCGACGTAACCGGTTCCACCAGTAGTTAAAATTGTTTTCATAAGTTTGTTTTTGTTTGATTTAATTTAGTGAAAATGATATTGCCTGCTGCACTATTGATTTAGTGTGAGTTTTTAACAGCATTCCAAGAAAATACAAGCGCAGATTCTCGTTCTTTAGTGGCTTCTTCAAGTTTTGAGTTAAGCTCAAGTTCTACCATTGTAGTTATAATTCCATGCACTAATTCTGCCATTAAAACAGGACTCATAAACTGAAAAACACCTTCTTGAATTCCTTTTTCAAAAAAAAGAATTACAGCTTGATAATGCTTTTCGCCTTTTTTCTTGGTTTCTTCGTCAATCGCAGGAGAATTTGTTACTTGTTGTAGGAATAAAAATTTTAGTGTATTGTTTAGGTAATAAGCATGTAATCCAAACCAAATAGAATCGAAATTCTCTTTGGTATTTTTCGATTCGGATAATTGAGCCTCAATGATTTCTTGGAAATCTTGTTTTATGCGTAAGTAAATTTCTTTGAGAATGTCTTCTTTACTTTTGAAATGATGATAAATCGTTCCAATCGCGACTCCACTTGTTTTAGCAATTTGCGACATTGGAGTAGCCTGAATGCTTTGACTAGCAATCAATTGGAGAGTAGTTTCGATAATTTGTTCTTTTTTATCCATTTGCACAAACCGACCGAATGTTCGTTCGGTTTAAAGATAGGCGAAAATTTCGAACTAAGAAATATTATTTTGAAGAAATAATTATTCGTTACCTGAGAAAGGGACAAGGATTTTGACAATGTTTTTAGAATCATCCAAGAAAAACTAATGACGATATTTCGTAATCCTGTTTCCATGTTTAATTCCTATCCCGAACTCTGGCTAGTTAATCATGAAATTCCCAAAAAAACATTTAAACATCTGGCGTTTATTTGGCAGTTTAATTTTGAAAAAATGGGGTGTTATTCGGTTTTTGATAAATAAAACTCTTAGGTAAACTCAAAAATCATCTTTTAAAACAAAATCATTCGTTACAGAACAGAAACAAAAAAGGGCTTTATCAATTGATAAAGCCCTTTTTTACAAATAAATCAGAATAAGTAAATTAATTTATTCTTCAAATCGTTTATAAACACTTGTTGCAATGTGACCGCCAAAGCCAAATGTGTTACTCATTGCAACACGTACATCTTTTTTAACAGCTTTACCTAAAGTGAAATTAAATGCGCCATCAAATTCAGGCTCAACAGTTTTAGTATTTATGGTAGGTGGAATTATTCCAGTTTCAATTGCTTTTATACAAGAAATAGCTTCAACAGCACCTGCTGCACCTAAAAGGTGTCCAGTCATAGATTTAGTTGCACTAATATTTATGGAAGAATTTCGACCAAATACACGTTCAATGGCTCTCATCTCACTAACATCTCCCAAAGGCGTTGATGTAGCATGAGCATTAATATAATCCACATCAGAAGGGTTGAGTTCGGCATCTTCGAGTGCTAATGTCATTCCGAGGTAGGCGCCTTCGCCTTGTGGATGCGTGCCTGTTAAATGATAAGCGTCTGCTGCCATTGCACCGCCAGCAACTTCAGCAATAATACGAGCTCCACGCTTTTTTGCATGTTCTAATTCTTCAAGAATTAATGCGCCACCACCTTCACCAATTACAAATCCATCACGAGTAACATCAAATGGACGAGAAGCAGTTTGAGGGGAATCGTTTCGTGTTGAAAGTGCACGAGATGCGTTAAAACCACCAATGGAAACAGGTATAATTGGCGCCTCTGAACCTCCTGTAATCATCATATTCGCTTTTCCCCATTTAATATAGTTAAAAGCATCAATAATAGAGGTATTTGAAGTTGCACAGGCTGAAACAGTACTAAAATTTACTCCACGGAGGCCATATTTAATGGAGATAATTCCGGCAGGCATGTTTACAATCATTTTAGGAATAAAAAAAGGACTGAAACGAGGAGTACCATCACCTGTTGCAAATTCAGTTACTTGTTCTTCAAAAGTTTTAAGACCACCATTTCCAGAACCCCAGATAACACCAATTCTATTTTTATCTAAACTATTAAAATCAATTCCCGCCATTTTTACTGCTTCTTCAACAGCGACTAGACCATATAAAGTGTATAAGTCATATTTTCTTGCTTCAGAACGTTCAAAATGATCTAAAAGATTAAATCCTTTGATTTCGCAAGCAAAACGAGTTTTAAATTTAGTTGTATCGAAATGACTAATTTGAACAGCGCCACTAACACCATTTATTAAGCTTGTCCAAAATTCATCAACAGTATTCCCGATTGGAGTAAGAGCACCAATGCCCGTAATTACTACTCTGCGCATATTATCTGTATTTGTAAATGTTTTAAGTGTGCTAAAATAGCAATTTCTCAAAAGGATTAAAATTATGACCTAATTAAATTGTAGAATTGGTTGAATTTACTTTATTGTTGGATATAAATAGTATAAAGAATTAACAATTTTCATCGGGAGTACAGACACTACCATGCATATATAGTACCTGAATATCTGATTGTTCATTCAAAACAGTTTCCAAAACTTCTTGAAAAACAGCAATTGGTTGAGCTCCAGAAACCTCATATTTATTGTTGAATACAAAAAATGGGACTCCTGAAACACCTAGAGTATGCGCTTCATGTATATCAGCCTTTACTTTTTCTGCAAAACTCGAATTTGTAAAAGCGCTTTTAATTTTTTCAGAGGATATTCTAATTTCTTGAGCCAAACTACTTAAATTTTCTTCTGATGAGATGGATATTTCATCCTCAAAATAGGCTTTCTACCTGAGTTCGGGTTAATAATTAGTAGAATAATTTTAATTAAAACCCAGAATAAATAATGTAGAATGCCATTTGGCTTAGTAGTGGAAACTCGAATTTATTACCAAATTTGGCAGAGATTCTGGGTCAGAGTCCAGAATGATTGAAAAGAGAAAGACCTCCACCTTGTGTTGTTACCCATAAGTTTCCTTCAGAGTCAGTAAATTAGTGCGAATGCGATTATTTCTTAAACTTTTAGTATTATTAATTTCGTGTTTAAAAATTCGAATATCGTGACCATCGTAAAGCTGGAGTCCATTACCACTTCCGAACCATAAAAAACCATCTTTATCTTGAGTGATTGTTTCAATATTCTGTTTACTAAGCCTTTGCTCAACTATCCGACTTACTAAAATTTCTATGTACTGCGCAAAAACCTGATAATGCAACAGAACTGTAAAAACACATAATGAAAACAAATATTTAATAATCATTAGAAATTTGGCATTTTTAAATAAACCAAAGTTTTAAATTAGAAAACCATTTCGAATATACTTGTTTCAGAATTGTTTTAAAAGGTGTTAATAGTCCTTTAAATTTACATTAAAAGATAAGTTTGGTGCTAAAGTCTGTTTTAAATTCAATAAGTTGATTTTTGGGATTAAAAAAAGACCTCATAGGTTGGAAGCTAAATGAAGAAAAACCTATTTCAAACCTGATTAGCGTTAATTAATTTAGAATTTTTTTTCGAATTGAGCTAAACTATAAAAAGAAAAAAAAGAGAAATACGATTTTATAAATCTTAATGTCGCATACTTTGTAACTTATAACAAATAACACATTATAGTATGAGAATGAATGTAGAATCTATTTTTTCTGAACTTATTGAACACAGAAGGCATATTCATCGCAATCCTGAACTGAGTTTCAAAGAGTTCAAAACGACTCAGTATATCGAAGAATTTTTAAAACCATTGGGATATGAACTTTTCAAACCTCTTGAAACAGGGCTTGTAGCGGTTTTAAATCCTGATGTTTCATCAAAAAGAATTATTGCTTTTCGCGCTGATATAGATGCGTTACCCATAGAAGAACAAGGTACTTTTAAACAAGCGTTTATTTCTGAAAATAAAGGAGTTGCGCATTGTTGCGGTCATGATATGCACACCGCCAATTTAATGGGACTAGCGAAATTATTGAGTGAAAGAAAAGCTGAAATTCAGCATAAAATGGTGCTCATTTTCCAACCTGGTGAAGAAAAACTTCCTGGTGGTGGCAAATTACTTATGGATAATGGCATTTTGGAAAGATTAGGCGTTACCGAGATTTATGGATTACATACCTCTCCAAAATTCCCTGTCGGCAAAATTGCGCTAAAAAACGGTCCATTAATGGCGAGACCTGACGAATTCTTATTAAATATACTTGGAAAAGGTGGCCATGCGGCTGCTCCACACGATGCGGTAGATCCCATTGTTATTGCAGCTCAAGTAATTACAACGATTCAAAGCATTGCAAGTAGAGTAGTTGACCCAACCGAACCTGCCGTTGTAACTGTTGGTTCCATTCATGCTGGAATGGCACATAATGTGATTCCAGAGCGCGTTGAGATGATGGGAACAATTCGAACTTTCAGAACAGAACTAGCCGAAAAAATTGCTTCAACGATTGAAAAAACGGCAAAAGGAATTGCGCAAGCTTTTGGAGGTGATGCTGAAATGATTTTTTCGCCAGGATATCCGCCTGTAATAAATGCGGTTGAAACAACCGATTTTGTTCGCACTATGATTACAAAGTCATTGGGAGAGAATGCAATTATTGAATTAGAGAAACCAATAATGGCAGGTGAAGACTTTGCTTTTTATCAAGAAAAAATTCCTGGAACGTTTTTCTTTTTGGGTTCTGGCAGTGATGAAACCGAATCGATTTATCCATGGCACCATCCAAAATACAATGCTGATGAATGCGCAATATTACATGGTTGCAAGGTTTTTCTAGAAATAGCATTAAGTAAATAAAAACTTGAAATCAACATGTTGAAATAAAATGAATGCATTGCAAAATGTAGAAGGTTCCGTTTTTCGCTTGACAAACGATTGGATAGAAAAAGGACTAGCAGAATCTCGAAAAAGTGCTAGAAAAAGAATGATTTTACCCATTCACAGGACGCAAGATGCGATTGTGCAGCGAATTGCTAACTTTTTACAGCCCGGAACCTATATTCGTCCGCATAAACATCCACGTCCACACGCCTCAGAAAGCGTTTATATTGAAAAAGGCGCCATTACTTTACTCATTTTTGATAATGTTGGAAATATAACCGAAAAACATTGGATGCACTTTAATCAAGGTGGAAAGTTGATAGATATTGAAGCGAATGTGTGGCACGCCATGTTAATTTGGTATCCCGACACCGTTTTATATGAATTTAAACGAGGACCTTATGATGTAGATGAAGACAAACAATTTGCACCTTGGTCGCCAGAAGAAGGTTCTGATGAAGCTGAAGCATATCTGAAGAAATTACTCGAATTATGCAGAGCTTAGAATTTGTGGTAAGAAAAATTAGACCCCTGTAAAAAATTGAATTTAGTGTTTTTACCCATTCAAATCGTAAAAAATAACTGATTACTTAGCTGAAAACTACGTTTCAGTAAAGCTCAAAAAACAAATAATAAACTTGTAAATTAATGTTAATCATTTAGTTATTCTTATTATTACATGGGGCTAAAATAGGCATCCAAAATTCAGTAAGTTTGGGCTATTTTACTCAATTAAATCGTAGGTATCAAACACTTATTAGGCTAAAAATTACTTTTTAAATAGTTTGAAATTAAAGTGACTAAAAAATAAAAATCAAAAAATCATGATTGAAGAAATGCAAGAAAACGAAGAAACCGTAGATCAACAATTTGTTGTACAGTTGAAAAAGATGAGTTTTGAAATGAAAATCGTTGGTTTTAGCGTTCTCATTTATGGCATTTTTCTAACGCTTTCATTTATTCTAGCCCCATTAGGTATTCCATTAATTATTGCAGGAAAACGTGTAATCGACTCAGCTTCAAGTTTAAGGGATTTCTCTATATCTGGCTCAATAGTCGATTTAAAGCAGACTTTTTTATTTATGAGAACCTATTTTCGCATTTTGTTTTGGTTAATAGTGATTGTATTGAGTTCGTTTACTCTGCTTTCTTATTACTTTTATTACTTAATTAGCCCATTTTTAGAAATGCTTCAATACACACCAATTTTTTCCTAAATGAAATCGGTTTTGTATAAAAATTGAATAATTTAAGCAAGATAAAATCATAAATCGCCAAAAATGAGTAATTTTAGCGTTCAATATCATCGGAAAACAAATTATTGAATTAAATCATGCAATTTTCAAAAGACATAAGTAAAGAAAACATATTTTCAGAAATTGAACAGTATTTAAGGGGATTGGGATTTTCAATTGCAAATAAAGATGCTTCAAGACCTTGGGGCGGTTTTTTTGTTATTGATGAAACTCAAGCTGATTTATTTATTAAAGCATTTTTTCCACAGTTGAGTCTGTCCAATTTTTCTGGGTTTTCGAAATTAAGCCCAAAAATATTACTAGTTGCTCCAGAAAAACGCCTTTCGTGGCAATATCATTTTCGCCGTTCTGAAATATGGACTGTAATTGGTGGAAATGCGGCTATTGTAATTAGTGATTCCGATGAAGAAACGCCTCAAAAAGGTTTGCCTTTGGGCTCAATTGTTGAATTAGCACAAGGTGAAAGACATCGTTTAGTTGGAGTTGATGAATGGGGAGTTATAGCCGAAATCTGGAAACATACTGATGCTGAAAACCCTAGTGACGAGTACGATATCGTTCGGGTTCAAGATGATTTCGGTCGTTAATTTTTTAATAAGTTGGATTCACAATCCTGATTTTAACGGGACTGTGAATCCAGTACTATTAATCGTTGCCTTTAGGTGTAAACGATTGAATTCCAGTAATCTCACGACCTAAGATTAAACCATGAATATCATAGGTTCCCTCGTAGGTTACAACGGATTCTAAATTCATAACATGGTGAATTACTCTGTATTCGCCAGAAATTCCATTTCCGCCGTGCATATCACGAGAAACTCTAGCCATTTCTAAAGCTTTGCCCGTATTGTAACGTTTTGCCAAAGAAATTTGACTTGGATGTAATTTTCCTGTGTCTTTCAAATTTCCAAGTCTCCAAGCTAATAATTGCATTGCAGTAATATCGGTTAGCATATTGGCTAATTTTGTTTGGATTAACTGATTTGCAGCCAATGGTTTACCAAATTGTTTACGATCTAAAACATATTGACGAGCATGCTGATAACAAAACTCAGCCGCACCAACAACTCCAAATGCAATACCAAAACGGGCACTGTTCAAGCACATAAATGGACCTTTTAATCCACGAATGTTTGGGAAAGCCATGGAATCAGGAACGAATACATCTTCAAAAACCAATTCACCTGTTGAGGAAGCACGCAAAGACATTTTGTGTAAAGTTTTAGGAGCAGTAAATCCAACTTGCCCTTTTTCAACTAAGAATCCACGAATAACGCCTTCGTCGTTTTTATTTTCTTTTGCTTTTGCCCAAACAACGGCAATATCTGCAATAGGAGAGTTGGTAATCCACATTTTGGCTCCGTTAAGAATCCAGCCGCCATTTGTTTTTAAGGCGGTTGTTACCATTGAACCAGGGTCGGAACCGTGATCAGGTTCGGTAAGACCAAAACAGCCGATTAGTTCACCTGTAGCTAAACGTGGTAAATACTTCATTTTTTGTTCTTCCGTTCCAAATTCAGAAATAGGAAACATCACTAAAGAAGATTGAACAGAGGCAAAAGAACGATAACCAGAATCAACACGTTCAATTTCACGAGCAATTAAACCGTAAGCCGTATATGAAACTCCAGCGCCACCATATTTAGTATCAATTGTAGCTCCTAATAAACCAAGTTCGCCCATTTCGCGAGCAATACTGATATCAAAAATTTCTTCTTGATTTCCTTTTAAAGCGCGTGGTTCAAGATTAGCCTGAGCATATTCACGAGCAGATTCCATAATCATGCGTTCGTCTTCAGTGAGCAAAGCTTCAAACTGATACGCATCATCGATATTAAAACTAGTTTTGGACATGAGTTTGGGTAAAATTAAATTCAATTCAGACTAAAATTACGGGAAATCGGCTGAAAAATGATGAAAAAACGCTTTCCCTTTAAATATTTTCAAAAATCATGTTTAGTGTATTTAAAGCATGATTTTTAAATCAACTTAGAGTAGATTCAATTCTTGAATAGAATCCAAAACATCATTCACAAATGCACTTGGGTATTTAACTTTAGTTTCTCTTGTTGTGAAAAATGGATTCATTAAAGTAAGACGAATTAATACTAGGCCATCTGAGTCAATTTGTCCGTTCCATTCTTGAATAAATAGCTGTAAAAATTCTTTATAAGAATTCATTTCTAATAAGGTTTTAGAAACGAAAAATGGCCGATCTGTTGTACTCGAATAGTTTTCGTACAGTTTTAAAGTTCGTTTATTAGTTAATGACAAAGGTTCAAATGGTTTGGCAATCGTAAATAAACAAATATTGGTTTCGCTAAAGGGTGCCGTAAAAATATTTGGTGAAGCTTCTTTAAGTAATTTTTCTAATAAAACTCTGGCTTTAATTGTTCGTTCAATTATTCTTCCATAACCGTTAGGATTAAATCCAATAGTTTTTGATGTCAGCCAAGTTGAAACTGCACCTGCGGCCGAGCGTGATCCTTCAATAGTTTGTGGACCTTTATCTTGTTCACCCTTTATAACTAAATAAGGAGCATGGATTTTATTTAAATAATATTCTTTTCGTGTTTTCGTAATAAAAGCTCCACTAGAATAGGGAACATAGCCCAATTTATGAGGATCAATTGTAATAGAATTTGCCGAGCCAATCGCCTTAATTGCAAGTCTCATGGAATCTGAGATATACGGATTTTCATCCGTTTTAATTGAACTGAAAAAACCTCCATAAGCCGCATCAACATGATGCCAAATGTGAATTCCTTCGGTAGTTTCTAAATGCTTTAAATAGGTACTAACCTCATGAATGGGGTCAAAATCGCCCATTTCTGTTGTCCCTGCAACGGAAACAACCATCAAAACGGGTCTTTGTTCAGAACGCGCTTTTTCGACTTGTTTTTGTAAATCGAGTACATCCATTTTACCTCGATAATCTAATTTCACCGGCCAAAACGCATCGTCTCCAAGTCCAATTAAACGAACAGCTTTTTCCCAAGAGTAATGTTTGTTTTGAGGAACTAAAATTACTGGACCTTTGTAAGTTACCCCAAAAATACCCTCTAGTTTTTTAGCAATTTCGTAGGGATTATTTTTTAGAATATGATAGGGAAGTAATGCTTTTTCATCGACACCAAGTTTCATGTAAAGTTCATCATAAGCATCCCAACCCAAGTGGGAAGATTCGAATAAAGACTGATTTAAGCCTTGAGTTTTTGCAAGAGCTCCTAGAGTAAGCCATAAAGAAAAACGCATTCTTGCTCTCAAAATTCCTTCAAAATTGGCTACAGTTCCGCCTGAAGTAAAATGACCAACAGATTTTGATGAGTCAAAACCTAGCATTGTGGCTAAATCTGCAATAGCTTCATCTTCAATTTTAATTCCAACTCTAGATGCCTCACCCGTTATGTTATTAGGATTATGAAGCAGTGTTATAATATGCCCCATTAAAGCAGGTAAAGAAATATCAGAAACCATGTGCCCAATGTAACGTGGACTGAAATTGGGAATTTCACCATTAAAACGATCAAGAATTGAAGAAACATGAGATTTAAATAGATTTACTTGATCTTCAAATTCTGTTAATTGTTTATCTGCATTGGTAACAGCTTTTCCATCTTCAGGATGAAAAGAAGTACGCCATTCAAACCAATTCGAAAAAATATCATGAATTACATCGAGAACAATATCTGCATTTTCTGATTTGGGACCTAAAAAAACGGCTTTAAGTGAAGTTTCAATGGGATCAAAATGATCTAAGTCTGATGTTACATTTTGTCTATTATTCATTGCTAGAGTCGAGTAAAATTACAATTAATCCATTAATCAGAGTCAATTTCGCCAGAATTATGATTAAATTTGCGAAATGTTAAAATCAGGCAAAGATAGCATAAATCAATGTAAAAGCTGAATGATTTCGTTTCAAAATCAATAGAAGTTTGTAGGAAACAATATGATTTGTATATTTAGTTTAACATTAAATTATTATTGTATGGAATTTGGTCTTTATACGTTCGCAGATGTGAATCCTAATCCAAGAATCGGAAAAGCAGAAAACACAAATCTTAGATTCAAGAACCTAATGGAAGAAATTCAATTGGCTGATCAGGTTGGACTTGATGTTTTTGCAATTGGAGAACATCATCGTTCAGATTATGCGGTTTCTGCTCCTGCTGTTGTTTTAGGTGCAGCTGCGGTTTTAACCAAAAATATTCGTTTATCAAGTTCTGTTACTGTTTTAAGTTCTGAAGATCCGGTTCGGGTTTTCCAACAATATGCCACTATTGATCAACTCTCGAGTGGAAGAGCAGAAGTTATGGTTGGTCGCGGTTCATTCATTGAATCTTATCCTTTATTTGGATTTGAATTAAACGATTATGACGATTTATTTGCGGAAAAACTAGAATTATTGCTCGCTCTTAATGATGATGAGCAATTGTCTTGGAACGGAAAACATAGACCATCTTTTAAAGAAATGGGTATTTATCCTAGACCTTTTCAAAAAAAAATACCTATTTGGATTGCCGTTGGTGGAACGCCAGAATCGGCTATTAGAGCTGGCAATCTTGGTCTTCCTATGGCTTTAGCAATTATTGGTGGAATGCCAGAACGTTATGTTCCATTCGCTGATTTATATAAAACTACTGCAAAACAATCTGGAAATTTTTCTGGTGAAATTCCATTAAGTATCAATTCTCATGTTTATGTTTCTGAAAGTTCACAGAAAGCTGGTGATGAAATGTATCCTTTTTATTCAGAAATGATGAATCGGATTGGAAGAGAACGCGGTTGGGCGCCAATGAGTCGCGCTTCTTTTGATGCTTCTCGTTCTGAGCGTGGTGCTTTGCTTATGGGTAGTCCGCAGCAAGTTATTGATAAGCTTTTATTTGAACATGAATTATTCGGTTACACTCGTTTTCTTGCTCAAATGACTATGGGAACTTTGCCACATGAATTAGCTATGAAATCTATTGAGTTATTTGGGACAAAAGTTGTTCCTGAAGTGAGAAAGGCAATAGCTGGTATAAAGGCTTAAGGTTTGAGGTTTCAGGTTTCAGGGATGTCATTTCGACTGTAGATGAGCCTAGATTTTGTTTCAAAGATCTAACTCTATCGAATTGCAATGGAGAAATCTTCGAAATTAATGCAGAATGTGAAAACTGAAACCGAATTTTTAAAAAAGGAAGATCTCTCGATTCCACTCGAGATGACTGTTTTTATTAAAATGGAAGATCTCTCGACAAGCTCGAGATGACTGTTTTTTTTTATTCTGATTAAATCAGACTCATTTCACTGCCTTCGGTATCAACTGTAGATGAGCCTAGAATTTGTTTTCAGAAATCTAACTCTAACGAATCGCAATTGAGAAATCTTCGAAATTAATGCAGAACGTGAAAACTGAAACCGAATTTTTAAAAAAGGAAGATCTCTCGATTCCACTCGAGATGACTTTTTTTATTAAAATGGAAGATCTCTCGACAAGCTCGAGATGACTGTTTTTATTATTTGGGTTTAAAACCCAAAATTATTTCTTTTTTTGAGTTCTTGGTAAATAAACATGCAAATGATCGGCTGTACCAACATGACGCAAGGTTTTGTATCCCATTAACTTAAATCCAAATTCTGTAAGCTTATTTTTCCACTCTGGTCTTCCGATTGTTCGAATGTCTACAGCGTGAACATAACCTGTGTTTTTTTGAATATAATGATCGGAACGTTGTAAAGGATTTAATCCCCATTTTATGTAATCGTTTTTTGTTCGTTTTCCATCAGTTATCATTAAATCTGAATCAACTAGTATCGTTGTTGTGAGTCCAAGGCGAACTACAGGATGCAAATGCATGTAGGTTTCTTGAATATCAACAGATTTAAAATTCACTTGATTAACAAATAAAGTAGCAAAGCCAGTATATGTTAATAAAGATAGAAGCACTGTATTTCTCACATATTTATTAATTAAAATTTTCCCAGAAATGAGTAGTGAAATAATGGTTAAGATAATCATCCAAAAAAGAAAAAGGACAATAGCGGAAAATCCAATTGATATAACAGGATTAAATTGGAGAGAAGTATAATAAATACTGAGTCTTGGAAGTAGGAAAATAGTTGATGAAACAGTTAGACTTATAAGAGTTATTGAAAAGAAAATTCGTTTAACCCAACTAAAAAAAGAGCGTTTCGATTTAGGTTTTTCAGTTACTGATTCAACAGGTTTTTGTTGAATAGATTTCTCCATCTCTGAAACAATTCTAAGAAACTCATCAGTATGTAAAGGTTTTTGAGTTGACATGAATCGCAGATACGAACAGAATGCAATAGAGATTCTGATTTTATTTACTTTTCCACAATTTTTGACTATTCTGCCTCGAACCAAATTTGATTCTTATGAAAAATGTGTCGATTCTTTTTCTTTTTTTAGCATTTATTGCTTCCTGTACAAAACCTATAAGTCCATTTAATGAAAAAGAAGTTGCAACCCTTCTTGATAAGTGGCACAATGCTGCGGCAACTGCAAACTTTGATGAATACTTTGGCTTAATGACTGATAATTCAATATTTATTGGAACGGATGCAACAGAATATTGGACAAAAAAACAGTTCATGAATTACAGTAAACCTTATTTTGATCGTGGAAAAGCTTGGTCATTTAAAGCAACTGTTCGTCATATTTATTCAAGTCCAGAAAATCCTAATCTTGCTTGGTTTGATGAAGAATTAGATACTCCAAATTTAGGTCCAAGTAGAGGAACAGGTGTCTTACAGAAAATAGATGGAGAGTGGAAAATCGAACAGTATAATTTAACGGTTCCTATTCCAAATGATTTAGTGAATGGTGTTGTTAAACAAATTGAAGAATATTCAGGCAGTAATAAATAAATCAAATTCTCCAAGGTGGATTTAGGCGATTTTTGCCTGCAAAAAATAAGATAAGTTGATTATTATCAGGATCTTTTAATTTAGCTTCTCGCCAAAGCCAAGTTTGATCTTTAGGTAATTCATCAAAATGAATTCCACTTTCTTGAAGTCGCTTTACTTCAGAATCATGTTGTTCGGATTCAAAATAAATCCAAATTCCTTCACCTTTTGGTAATTTTTCGACTTTGTGCAAGGAGAATGTTGACATTCCATTAGGGCATTCAAAACGGGCGTAATGATCGTTTGAGTGAACAATTAGGCGTAAACCAAGTTTTTTATAAAACACGATAGATCTAGGAATATCTAAACAAGGAATAGTTACTTGATTAAGGTTCATGTTGCTAAATTAGATTGATTAATTTGTTTAGAAAGTAAAAATCAAAGCAAGAATAATCAATGCACATCTAAGTTTACTGTGAATTCAGTAAAGAGAACAAAAAGGATAAATTAAAAATTATATGCTATTAAATTTTTACCCTAAGTGTTTAGATTATTTAAGAATGCGTTAGTTATAGTGAAATTTCAAAAAAGGGTTTGATTTACAGGTTCATATCAAAAAAAAAGCTGAACCGGTTTTTAAACCGATTCAGCATTAACCCATAACACGAAAATCTTAACTGATATACTCTTTTTGTAAGAGTTTACCAATTACCATGCGTTGAACTTCGCTAGTTCCTTCGCCAATTTCTAATAATTTTGCATCACGAACAAACCGTTCAACATGATATTCTTTTGTATATCCGTATCCGCCATGAATTTGAATAGCATCAAGAGCAGCTTGAGTAGCCAATTCAGACGAGAATAATTTCGCCATTGAAGCTTCTTTGGTGTAAGGACGACCTTGATCTTTTAGCCAAGCAGCACGCAAAACAAGTAAACGAGCAGCATCTGTTTGAACCGCCATGTTTACAACTTTCCATTTAATGGCTTGATTTTCGTAAATCGCAGTACCAAATTGTTTACGTTCATTTGAATATTGAATGGATTCTTCCATACTTCCACGAGCAATTCCAACACCAAGAGCTGCAATTCCAATTCTTCCGGAATCTAGAATTTTCATTGTATCAATGAATCCGTAGTTTAGTTCACCAAGTAGATTCTCTTTTGGAATGCGACAATCTTCGAAGAAAATTTCACTTGTATCGGAAGTATTCATGCCTAATTTGCGCATTTTGGGTCCGCTAGAAAATCCTTTAGTTCCTTTTTCAACGATAAAAGCACTAATTCCTTTAGTTCCTTTTGAGCGATCGGTTACTGCTAGAACCGTAAAAATATCACCAACAGTTCCTTGAGTTATAAAAATTTTCGCACCATTTAAAACCCATTCATCACCATCTAAAACGGCAGTGGTTTTCATATTTGACGCATCAGAACCAGATCCAGGTTCTGTAAGTCCCCAACCACCAAGCTTTTCGCCTTTGGCCAATGGAGTTAAATATTTCACTTTTTGTTCGTGAGTTCCAGCAAGTGCAATGTGTCCACTACAAAGTGAAGTATGAGAAGCAACGGTTAACGCTAAAGAAGCATCATATCGAGCAATTTCTTCAATAGCTAGGGCAAAACTGACATAATCAACATTGCTTCCACCGTATTCCTCGGGGTGAACCATGCCCATAAATCCCATTTCAGCAAATTTTTGAACTATATCATGAGGGAATTTACATGTTTCGTCTCTTTCGATAACTGTAGGTTTTACATATTGTTCAACAAAGTCTTTAACTGAGTCACGAATCAATTTTTGGTCGTCAGTAAGATCAAAGTTTAAGCCGAGGGCAACATCGGTAATCATCATAAATCGGTCAAATTAGGTTAAAAAAACGCTTCCAAAGGTATGAATAAAAACTGATTGCATAAAATTTAAAAGAGATATTAGAAAAGAGAATAATCTAAATATGATTGATTTGAGTTCTAAATTTGTAAAATACACTTCTCTCTAAAATCAAATCTAAAAGATAAATATGCTTATCAATAATCTGAAAAATGGATAATTTTTTAAAATAACTTATTCCACTATTTCCACATGAATACATTGCGCCGCTTCTTTCCCAATTATCAATGGACTTTCGTTTAAAATTAATGCAACTGGCCCATTAAAAGGAGCTCTCGATTCTAAATAAATTTTTGTGCCAGGAATTAACCCTAAACCGGCTATATAACGGAGAAAATCAGGAGCTTGTTCTTCAATTCGTTTTATGATATACCACTGTTGTAATTCAACTTCTGTTAATAGATCGCCGAAATGACTTGGAATTGTACCGTCTTTTGCAGGAATTGGATCTCCATGTGGATCAAATTTTGGAAATCCCAGCATTTCGTTAATTTTATCTTCAAATTGCTCAGAAATATGATGTTCTAATTTTTCCGCTTCGGCATGAACTTGATCCCAAGTGTAACCCATAATTTCACTCAGGTACAATTCAAGCAAACGATGATGTCGAATCACTTCTAATGCAACTTTTTCGCCTGCAGGACTCAATGTTACGCCTCTGTGTGACTTATAATCAGCAAGTCCTAAATCACCCAGCTTTTTTAACATATTTGTAACAGAAGCCGCAGAATAGCCCATTGCATCAGCAATTGCTTTCGTTGAAGCATTTCCACTCTGTTGCAATTTATAAATCGTTTTCAAGTAATCTTCAATTGCAGGACTAAGTAAAGCGCGAATAGAGGAAGAGGAATTGGACACAGGGTGAATTATGTAATTTTAAACTGTTTAAACTTGAATACCAACGTCGATATCAGTATCGTTGAAGACTCAAAGCTGATTTGAATTGCCTTAAAAATACGTGTTTGATTCAAAAAATCTAATTTTACTCATTTCTTTTTGTTTACTAAGTGGGATTGCTGTTCATGCAAGTTCAGAATCAAGTTCATTTATAGTGCTTAAAACGGTTGCATCAAGTAATTCTAGTTTTGAAACTGTGAACTTTTCCGAGATACCAAATACAATTAGTGAAAAATTTGATGAACCAACAAGTTTAAAAGTGTGGACTTTAAACTTTAATGGGAATAGTACTTATTCAGCCATTGTTTTAAATGCAGTAATTGCACATAAAGCAATTCCATTTCTCAAAAAAAAACTTTCAACAAATAATGCAATTGAAGGATTTGATTTTAATCAAACTGAATTGAGAAAAGATGAAATTCGTATAAAGCGATTTTATATTCGCAGAGGTTTTATCAACGTTAATGTGAAAGCTGAAGTAACAAAGGGTGAAAAATGGTGGCAAAAAAATATCACATTTAACATTACTGAGAATAAACCTGTTCGCATTCAGTCAGTTACCTATGAAACAGATAATAGTGTATATGACAGTCTGATATTCAATGATAAAGCAATTCAAAAAGCTCAGGGGCGCCAACCATTTCGAGAAGGTAAAAGAATGGAAACGGTTAGAATTCAAGAAGTTGAAGGGATTTTTGTACAAGAGTTAAAACAATTGGGATTTCCATTTGCAGAAGCAAAAATAAAAGTAAAAACGGATTCAATCTCTTTGAAGTCTGATGTAAGTATACTTTTTAAACCATTTTCTCTTGCAAATATCGATTCAGTAAAAATTATTGGAAAACTTAGTGTTCCGGAGTCCTATATATTGAAAGAGGCGGGTTTACATTTAGGAATGACTTATTCCCAAAAGACAATTGCTACTGCACAGCAAGAGCTTTTTAGCCATCAACTTTTTCGATTTGTTACTATTAGTATTCCAAATCAAGCAAAAGATTCAAGTGTTTCCTTAGTAATCAGATTAGAAGAAAATAAACTTCGTTCAATTATGATTCGAGGTGGAGTTGGAACGGAAGAATTAGCAAGAGCGGAAGTAACTTGGGCACATTTAAATCCTTTTGGAAATGCACATAATATTGCTGTTCGAGCTCGTTCAGCCTTAAACCCAGAGGCTGAATTGAGAATGGTTCGATTAATATTTGATTATAATATTCCATATTTCTTTAACACAAGAAGTGGAACTCGAACTTCACCATTTATAGAATATCGAAACGAATACAGTTACCGTTTGGGTCGTTTTGGGATAAATAACTCGTTTATTTATCAACATAGTAAAGAGTTGCAGTCTATTGTTTCTTATGAATATACCGTTAACAGAACAGCGGATAAAACCACTCGAACTGTAAGTAGAGATAGCTTAGAATTGTATAATATTTCATCACTTCAATTTGCATCGTTCTACAGAAAAGGATTTCTCGATCGGGAATTGGGTTGGTATGTTAATCCGAATATTGAGTTTTCGGGAGTTGGAGGATTAGGTACTTATCGTTACGATAAATATTTTCTAGACTTAAGGCGCTATTTTCGCCTATCAAAAACATTACAGTTTGCGGTTAAAACACATATTGGTTTTATAAATGTGAAAAAAGCAGACGATATTCCGGCTGCGGTTCGTTTATATGCCGGTGGAACTTCATCAGTTAGAGGCTGGCTTTTAGATGATCTTGGTCCCAAACGTGTTCGTTTTAATAATGATGGAAGTTTTGATCGTTATGTTCCAATCGGTGGTAAAGCATTGTTTTCATTTTCAGCAGAATTTCGAAAACAAATAAACTTTCCGTTTAAGGGATTAGGTTTTGCAACGTTCCTAGATGGTGGACAAATATGGAGAGGGATAAACGATATTGATTTTATGCGTTCGTTTGGATTTTCAACTGATGTGATTGAAGGAAATGAGCATTATGGAATTCAATATGGAGCTGGTGGCGGATTAAGTTATGATACACCAATTGGTCCAATTCGGATTGATCTTGCCTATAAATTAAATCCCACTCAAGCCGATTTAGGTATATTTGAAGGGCGCACTTATTCAGGCCCATTAAGACGATGGGGAATTCACTTCAGTATAGGACACCCGTTTTAGAAAAACTATGACAGATAAGACATCAGATAGTAAGCATATTTATATTAACATTCTGCGAGGCTTGGGTTTAAGCGTAGTTGTTGTGATAGGTTTGCTTGGTATTCTTTGGGGTCTATGGCAAGTGGATTCAGTAAAAAATCAAGTTTTAAAAACAGTTGTTGAAAAAGTAAATGAAAGTTTAAATGAACCACTTTCTGTTGAAAAAGTAAGAGGTTCGTTATTCTCAGATTTACAATTAAGTGGTATTCAATTAGGCGAAGATCTTCATATAGATTCAGTAACGGTAAGCTATTCTCTTTTTGATTTAATCGGTTCTGATCTAAAAATAAAGACGCTTAAAATTGTTAAACCAGAACTTAGACTTCAAGAGCAAGCTGACACAACATTTTGGGTTCAACATCTAATTAAAGATTCGCAAAATGATTCTGATTCTTTGCAAAATCAAGAAGAAAGTTCAGGTTCAATCACAATAGATTCCTTTGAAATTCAACGAGGCTCTGTGCTTTTATTTGCCCCAAATTTAACAGGTTTAAAACAGACTGAATTGACCAATTTCTCGCTAAATTCTGGATTTTCTTTTGGAGAAAATGGGTTTTCAGGGAAATTAAAACAAATTGAAAGTGGTATTGTTCTGCCAAACTTTGAAGATACCTTGCACATTGGCTTAAATGGAGAAGCGAATAAAGAGCGATTTATTCTAACGAAGCTACTTTTAGGAACAGGTAAATCTACTTTGGAAATGTATGCAAGTCTTGATAAAGATTCCTTGTTAAAACAGGTTTCGGCAAGCTTAAGTATTAAAAATTTATCGAAAGATGATTTATCGAATTTACAAGAAACAAGTCCAATAAAAGAAGATATTCAGGCTGAAATAAGTTTTTCCTTCGAAAATTTAAAGTTTGAAATCGGACTTGATGCACAATCGGAATCAATACAAAAACTACACTTATCCTTGCAAGGAATCCGTGATAAGCAATTTAGTCTAACTCAGTTAAAACTGGAACTTGGGAAATCTGATTTTCAGAAATTATTGGGATTGGAAAAGGTATTTACTTTAAAAACATTTCGAATTTCAGCTGACGGTTTAGTTCCATTTGATAATTACAAATCAGGAAATTTTGCAGTCAGAATATCGGCTCAAAACGTGAAAGTAGATTCTGTTCAGATTGAAGAACTCATTTTAGGTGGAAAATTGGAGCGTCAGAAATGGGCTTCTACACTTTCATTGAAACAAAATAAATCCAAACTTGAGATAAAATCTTCAGCCGATTCGGTGTATAATTTTCCAAAAATAATTTCTGAGATTACTCTTAATTCCTTCAATGTATTTGATATTTATCAACCTCTAAATGTAAAATCTAGCTTAAATGGTAATGCGAAAATAATCGTAAAAACGGAAGAAAACCTAGATAAATTCGGATTGAATGTGGTTTCGAAATTTACCAATTCTGAAATTAATGGGTTTACGATTAATGTTATAAACTCAACTATTTACCTCAAAAATGCAAAAGTAGCCCTGAATTCAACTGCAAAAATAAAAGAGTCAAACATTGACGTTGAATTCAGCTCGGCAGATATTTTTACATTTCCCAAAAGTTCTTACAGAGCAGATGTTCAGCATTTTAATTTAAGTTCTATTCCAGGTTTGGATTCAATTAGAACCGATTTAAATTTTTCAATCGATGGCGGATGCGAAGGCAAACATATAGATTCTTTAAAAGGATATATGGCAGTAAATGTTGGTAATTCTAAAATAGGATTAGCAGAGATAGAATCGTTTAATGGGGTATTATCGTATGGGAATCAACGAATTAATACAGAAAATATGACCTTGAGAAGCGATTTTGCCGATATAGACTTAACCGCTGAAGGATCATATACAAATTTTAAAGATCCCACAAATTCATTGGCACTTTCGATCTATCTTAAAAAGACAAAACCTCTTACAACAGCAGTATTTGGAAAAGCAATTCAAGTTAGGGGGAAAATTCTGATGGATATAAAACCTATTGGTGACATTGTAGGAATAGGATTAACTGCAGAGTTAGATAATTTGAAATATGAAGCCAATCAAATTGAAGCGATGGAGCTTAGGGCGCAAATTAATTACTCCGATTTACTTGATTACGATTTGTTCGCAGATATACATTCGCCTATAATCGCTGATTTACCATTTCATGATTTAGCTTTAAGAACAACGGGAACACTAAAAGGAAAAGAATTAAGAGGTGATTTTGAAACCAGAATAGCTCTGAAAAAAAATAATGCGACTGCTTTGCAAATGAGTTATTATGGTAATTTTAAAGAAAATGAACTCTTTTTTGGCGGGGAAATAGTTGATGGATATTTCCAAAGTGTACGTAGAAATTTCACTTTAACAAATTCAGTAAAGTGGATGTGGCAACCAAACTCTTTCGAAATGGATACCTTACATGTTCATTCTGGTAAAGATGCTTATTTGAGTCTTTGGGCTGGTGTTGCAGATACAGTTTCACAAGCGGATGTTAGGATGGAGAATCTCGATATTCTTGCAGCTTACAGTACATTTTTAAAAGAAATGAGTGGCGAAGCTTTAACTACTGGAAACTTGGCATTAAGCATGAATAATAATGACTTAAGTATTCAATCTAAATTGAGAGTTTCTCCATTTCATTATAAGTCTGTATTAATAGATTCCATGTTTTTTAAAACAAACCTTGAAAACGAAAAATTATCACTTAGTTCAGATTGGTTTACAAATAACAAAGAATTTGTTCATCTCAATGCACAAGTACCTTTCCGACTTGGAGATCCTAATACTATTGAAGATGAGTTTTATGAACGTCCTGTAGAAATTGACATATCAATCCCGAATTTCTCACTTTTTGAATACAGCGAGCTTATCGATTCATTAGGATATGGTAGTGTTTTTGGAAATATAAATGCAGGTTTAACAATTCGGGGAAAAGCTGACTCTCCCAAATTAAAGGCGTTCATTTTTGCAGATACCTTGCAATTGGCCAATGTATTAATAGATTCAATTAGAACGTATTATGAGTTTGAAGCAAATGAACAAATAGTTAGAGCTGAGGGTAAAATCTATTCTTTAAATAGAAAAGTGGCAGACTTTATTGGTTCTATTCCATTGCATCTAAATTACAGAACAGGCGATCTGAGCTTACCTCAAAAAGATGAATCGTTTAATGCTAGAATTCTTACAGATAAATTCGATATTAATGCATTCAATGATTTCTTTGATAATTACAAAATAAATAATCTAACGGGTTTATTAACCATTGATGCAGGTTTGCAAGGAGAAATTCAAAAACCCTATTTTGATGGTTCAATTGAACTCAATAAAGGTAATGTTGAGCTAATCGAAAAAGGAATTGTTCTTCAAGAAATTGAAACCAAACTCGATTTTACAAACGAATATATCAATTTGAGTAAGTTAAATCTAAAGTCGAATTCAGGGACATTTGATATGAAAGGCTCCTTGTTTTATGACCGATTTGAAATAAAAAGCTCTCAAATTGATATCACAGCCAAAAATTTTCAGCTTATAGATACAAGGAACTTGAAAATTCAATCGAACGCTAATCTCAAATTAAGAGGAAAGCCAGAAAATTTTCAGCTTACAGGAAAAGTTGGATTGAAAAAAACAGATATATTTTTGGGAAATTTTGGCGAAAAAACGATTGAAGATGTGTATCTAGATGAACGAGAAATCGATCAAGAGTTTTTACTAAGCATGTATAATAATTTAACCGCTGAAGTAAAAGTAACTATTGAACGAGATGTTTGGGTAAGAAATAGAGAATATCCCGAGTTAAACGTTGAACTTTCTGGAACATCTGACTTAATTAAAAATAAAAATGAAGATTTTCAATTATTTGGTACATTTGACACCCGAAGAGGATACGCAAAACAGTTTTCCAAACGATTTAATTTAGAATCTGGAAGTTTTACATTCAGTGGAGATCCCCAAAATCCACAATTGAATATCGAAACGACTTACGAATTAAGAAAACCAAAAGAAATTAAAATATGGTATATCATTGGTGGAACCGCTGAAAAGCCAACGTTTACCTACAAGAGTGATCCAGTTATGGAAACTGAAGATATTGTAAGCTACACGCTATTTGGAAGGCCTTTTGCGACACTTATGGGCTGGCAGCAAGGTGTAACAGGACAGTCAACTACAAATGGAGCGATTAGTGATATGGCTGTTGGTGTATTATTGGATCGAATAGAATCTTATGCAACTGAAAAATTCGGTATAGATGTAATCGAAATAGATAACTCTTCGCAAGCAAACGGCTCAGGAACATCTATTCGAGCAGGAAAATATATCAATGATAAAACCTTTATTGCTATTGTACAGCAGTTAGGTGGTACTGATCCTGTGAGTCAAGTTGTACTTGAGTATTTGTTAAGACAGAATTTAGATTTAATTCTTACACAATCAAGTGATGAAAGTTCGGGCGTAGATTTACGCTGGAAATATGATTATTAACCTGAGTTCGGTATAAGAAATTACTATAAAACAGGTAAAAATAAATTTCGTCAAGTTGGGTCTTGACTCAGCATCTCTGCCTAGTTTGGTCTTAAATTAAAGATGGCACAAAAAGCAAATGCAGGTTCTCCAATGCTGATTCAAATTATTGATTAAAATCATTACCCGCACTCAGAATATTAAATTGTTGGGTTTAGAAGGTGGTCAGTTTAAAATTTCAATGAATTTAGTCTCAAGTTTTATTAGTGCCGAACTCCGATTCAATACCTTAATTTAAAACATGTTCATAACGGAGGGGAAACGCAAGAATCTAGACTTAAAATATGACAAACTCTTATTCCGAACTCAGGTTATTAAAAAGTAACCGCTTTTGTTGAATCTACTTGCCAAAATTCACCAGGAACATAAACAATTGGGTAACGAGAGGGAATTTGTGGAATATATAATTCAATTGGTTTACGTTCTCTCTTCAATAAACCTCCATTTTGATGAAGCCAAATATATAAGGAAACGGTAGTTCTAAAGCCCGGTAATTGAACGGTATCACGTTTTAAATCAAAATCTAAAAATCCCTTATTCAAGTAACGATAAGCAACAACAGTAGTCGTGTCCTTAATCAAAACCCGGTCGTAAGCATCAAATTTCGTTTCCATTGAAAGAGTAACAGATCCGCTAATCCGTTCACTGCGATATAAAAAGTCAATAAATACTTTTGGTTTTTCTTCTAAAACAGTTGAATTAAAATCTGGATTCCATTCAATATTTAGCCATTTTACCCAACCTGGTTGAACAAATCTAAATGACTGAAAATCTTCACCTGTTCCATTGGCAGCAATCGTGTCAATTATAGATGGACTTAAAAGGCGATCGTATAAATCAAAATAAGTGTCGCCATGTAAATTGATATATCCTTCGTTAAATTTAAAATAAGATGAGGTTCGAGTTTCAGGAGTCGGCGTGTTGGCTAAACTGTCTAAACGTAGTCTTCTAACTAGTTCAATAACATTTTCTTGGCCTTGATAACGACTTTTTCCGGCAATTCGAGTATCTGCTGTTCCAATTTTGGTTGTGTCGGAATTATTATAGGTATAAACTGAATAATACCAAGCTGAACTTGTGCTTTCCGGAAAACTTAAATCCAAGGATGAAACTTCATCATCTTGGCAAGAAGTGAAAAACATAAATAAGGAAACAAATAAAATAAGTGCTTGGCGAAAAGGCATGTGTGTGGTTGATTGAAATCATCAAAAGAAGACAAAAATACCAAAAACAATTGGTTAAAATCAGGAAACAAACCAATTTATAGGTATTTTCCCATGGAAAACGAAAACTAGACCTTTAATTATGAAATTTAGAACTATTTCTGTCCACGGTGCATATCATCCTGAAAAATTGACAGATGCCATTCCTCCTTTACACTTTTCAACTACTTTTGAACATCGTGAAGACTCTTCTTTATTGTATTCAAGAGTTCAAAATCCGAACCGAGAAATGTTGGAAAACTTAGTTGCCAAATTGGAAAAAGGTAAATTTGGTTTTGCGTTTTCATCAGGAGTAGCAGCGATAAATGCGATTTTACAAACACTACCTGTAGGAAGCACCATTGTTGCACCAAAAGAGTTATATCATGGTGCGCGTATTTTAATGAATTCTTTGCAAGAATGGAAAAATTTTAAGCTTCATTATGTTGATTTGAGTTTAAGTGCAAGTTTTGCAGAATTATCTAGTTTAAAACCCGCTTTATTGTGGATTGAAACTCCATCAAACCCAAACTTTACCGTTTCTGATGTAAGAATGCTTTGTGAATGGGCAGGGAATAACAATTGTTTAACAGCTGTCGATTCAACTTGGTTAAGTCCTGTTTACATGAATCCTTTAAGATTAGGCGCTGATTTCGTTATTCATTCTGCTACAAAATATTTAAGTGGACACAGTGATGTTTTAGCGGGAATTGTTGTTGTGAATGATGAAGAATTAGCAGCAAAAGTAAGAAATGTTCAGATTTCACAAGGAGCAGTTTTAGCACCATTCGATTGTTGGATGATAGTTAGAAGTATTAAGACTTTAGAATTACGCGTTAAAGCGCAATCGTTTACAGCAGGAAAACTAGCGCATTGGTTAAAAGACTTGGCTTGGGTAGATCAGGTTTTATATCCTGGATTATATTCAGGAAACGAAGGAGTAGTCCATCGTCATCAAGCAAGTGGTAACGGCAGTATGATTTCTATTTTGGTAAAAGCGCCAATGGAAACCGTTAGAGAATTTGCAAAAAAATCAAAATTAATTATTAATGCAACAAGTTTAGGTGGCGTTGAATCGACTTGGGAACATCGTTTTACTTCAGAGGGCGAAAACTCTCCAACTCCAAAGAACTTAATTCGTTTTTCAGTTGGTTTGGAAGATATTGACGATTTAATGGCGGATATAAGTCAGGCTGCTTCTTCAGTTGGATTGATCTAAGGTATTTATTTCAGGATTAATTAAAGGAAGTTTTATGAAAAATGAACTTCCTTTTTCTTCGTTATTTTCCGCCCAAATTTTACCTTTATGTTCTTCTATTATTGATTTGCAAATCACTAAGCCTAAGCCTGTAGACGATTCATTTGATGTTCCTTGCCTCATTTTAGAAGAATCTGATGAAAAAAGGATAGGTAATACTTCTGTAGGAATTCCTATGCCATAATCTTTTATGCAAATCAATCCAAACTCTTCTGTAGTGTAAGAGGAAACTTCAATAGTGCTATTGGCGTTACTGAATTTAATGGCATTAACAAGAAGATTAGAAAATACTCGAGTTAGTTTATCCCAATCGCCTTGAACACTAAATGGGCTTAACTGAGAACTAATTTTTTGGCCTTTTTGCTTTGCTTGAAATTGGCAAAGTTTAATACTATGCTGTAAAAGTGTATCAATTTCAATTGATTTGGTTTGTAATTCCAGTTGAAATTCTTTGTCACTTAACAAATCTTCAATTTGTTTTAAAGCTGTAAATCCGATGTTACGAATTATTTGATTATAATTTTGAACGTCATCAATACTTGACTCTGTTTCAATAAGGTCAGTAAAGCCTACAATTCCTGAAATTGGATTTCTTAAATCATGGGCAACAATACGAACCAATTTTAATTTTTCGCTATGCGAAATTTCCAGTTCGTTGTAAGACTGATTCAGCTTTTCATTGAATTCCTCCAAATTTTGCAAGGATTCTTTTCTAAATCGAGATTGTTTGAAAATTTGATAAAGAATGATGATCAATAAAAATGTGATGACTAGTACGCTGCCAAGAATGAGGTAATTGATTTTCTGTTGTTCTTTTAAATCCGTTAAGGTTGCTAAGTTTTGTTTAAGTAACAAATTGCTATTAATATCAAAAATTTGCCATTTTGTTGCTTTATTTGAAATGGAATCTTGAAATCCTCTGTATTCCACTAGTGATTTATAAGTCTCAGATTTATCAGTGCTAATAGCATCGTTATAAAGCCAAATGAGCTTTTTAAAGCGTAAATTAAATGTATTGGGGTCTTCAATTTCTGGCTCATTTTTAAGAGAATCAATTAATGTCTTGGCTTCATCAAATCGTTGTAATGCAACATACATTTCAGCAAGTTTTATTCTTGTTAATATGGCATCGAAATGGTAACCAAACGGTAATGTGTTTCTTGAAATACTTTGTTTTAGTAAAGATTCTGCTTTGCTAAAATCTCCTAATTTAAAATAGATATAACCCAAATTTCCATAAACAATTGCATTATAAGCAGTTAAAAGTCGATTGTTCGTCCTATTTTTTTCATTTTGAATTATCTGACTTGGAACTATAGCTTTTTCAAAGTTAATGGCTGCACTATCAAGTTGATTTAATTTTTCAAAACATAGTGCAATATTATTGTAATAGCCTAAGTTTTGAGTATACAGTTTGAAGGAATCTTGCTCACAACGAATTGTTTTTTTTAGACTTTCTCGATAGAAATAGATAGAATTTTCATATTGTCCTTGCTTGTATAATAAACTACCAATGTCACCCTCAAAATCTTTGTAAGTACATGAGTCTAAATTCGCATCGATGAACGATTTTGATTTTAGTAATTGTGTAACTGCTTCATCATAAGCTTGCAGATTAAATAAAATTTCACCTTTAAGTCTAAGGTGACGTGCGTAATAGGTTGGATAACGGTTTTTATAAGGTTCCAAATAATACAATGAAGAGTCTATATATAACAGGAGTTTAGGATGCTTAATTTTATTGAAATGATATAAGCCAACTAGTTTAGAATAATAAGTAAACATGCCTAAATCGGTATCAAATACATTTGCAGCTTTTATTGAGTCTGTATAAGCTAAAGCTTCTTTTACTCTATTTAGGCGAGAAAGAGAATCAGATATAAAACTATATTTTTCGTAGTCTTCTATACTTGGTTGTTTTGACTCATGTGTCTTTGTACAAGCTTGAAAAAGTAAGAGTAAACTAAATCCGAGAAAAACTAAGTTGAATTTCAGCAAAACTTAATTGGTTGATTCTTTAAGAATCAAAAAGTATACTTATTTTTTCAGAAACTATTAAGAAGAATTGTTACTTGACTAAACTAATTTTTTGTATTTCAATTTGTGAACCTTGAGTTAGTTTTATCAAATATATTCCAGATGCAAATCCATTAAAATCAAGTGCTAAAGAATAATTCCCTGCTGATTGATTTTCATTACGAACTAACTTTACCATCCTGCCAAGCATATCATAAATTTCCAATTTTACTTGGCCAGATTTCGCTAATTCGTAACGAATAGTAGTTGAAGGATTAAATGGATTTGGATAAGCTGATTGTAATTCGAATTTCTGAGATTTTACAACAGGTTCTGTACTTAAAGAATTACTTTTTACTCGAAGGACTTTCGTTTCATAAGCGCTTAATTCCGGAATAACATTTTTGCCACTTTCAGCAGCTGAAACAAGTACTTCTTCGCCATTCATTAAGTTTTCCATGCTGTAATTAACAGTGTGATTAACTAAACCAATTGGTGAAAATTCAGTTTGCTCAATGTTTTGAGCACTTAAATTGACTACAAATATTAAGGTGGAGTCTAAATTTCCAAGCTCTGAAGTTCTTGAATACATGAAAACGCGATTATCTTCAGTTGGAAATAAATACAATTCGCCTGTTTGAATTTCTTTATGTGCATTTCGCAATTGAACCATTTTTTTGTAATGATTTAACAATGAATTTTCATCATTTTCTTGCAGGGCAACATTTTTACCATTGTATTCTGTATTGACTCGAATCCACGGATTTCCACTTGTAAAGCCAGCATTAGGACTGTTACTCCATAACATTGGAGTTCGAATAAATTCATCTGGCTTTGCGCCCGTCATTCCAATTTCTTCGCCATAATAGATGTAAGGAATTCCAGGAAAACTTAAGTAAAGAGAACTTGCCACTTTATTTTTAGCTACTGAACTTCCTAACACATTTTGCACTCGATCCATATCATGATTAGTTAAAAATAAACCAAATTGTTGATTAGGATAAGAATTATAAGCGTTTGTAATAGCTTGACTTAAAGATGAATTATTTCCAGAATTCACACTATTTAGAATACTTCCTGCAACATCAAACTCAAAACAATAATCAATGCGATCGGGAATAACGTAGTCTAAGACTTTATCTGTACTTGTCCATGCTTCTCCAACAGTAAACACATCTGGATTATCATTTTTTATGTGTGCTGAGAAATCAGCAAAAAATTCGTGCGTTTTGGGTAAGTCTTCTAAAACTTGTCCATCTTCAAAAATGTATTTTACGGCATCGAGGCGAAAACCATCAACGCCTGTTTCTTTAATCCAAAACGAAGCCGCGTTGAAAATTGAATCTTTAACTGCTGGGTTTTCATAATTCAAATCTGGCATACCGCCCCAGAAAACACCATAATAATAGCTTGAGTTTCTATTGTGCCAAACTCCTTGTCCCCAAGGGCCGTTAAAATTTGGATTAGTTTGACTCCAAACGTAATAATCGCGATAGGCAGGATTATTATTTGCAGACTGCTGAAACCAATAATGATCGGAAGAAGTGTGGTTCATTACATAATCGATAATTATGGCAATTCCTCTTTTATGTGCTTCAGAAACTAAGCGTTTGAAATCATCCATAGTTCCGTAATCGGGGTGAACTCCTCGATAATCGGTAACATCATAACCATGATAACTTGGTGAAGGATGAATGGGCATCAACCAGATTCCCCCAATTCCTAAATCGTCTGTTGTGTTTGGATCTCCGTCATTCAAATAATCTAATTTTTCAATGATTCCATTAATATCTCCAATTCCATCACCATTGGAATCATAAAAACTTCTCACAAAAATTTCATAAAAAACACGATTGTTCCACCATCTTGTCTCAGCTTTTTCTCGTTCTGTAACGCTGATATAATTTTCAAAACTTAAGGTATCTGCTTCGCCTTTAGTGTTCGAAGTAATCAAACTAACGTCAAAAGTTCCAGTTTCGTTATAAAGCACTTGAGGTTCAAATTCGTTTGAATATTCAGGAGTTCCGCCTTCAAAATGCCATAAATGGGAATCAATAATTCCATCAGAATCATTATGAAATGTAATTTGTTGGCCGGTTTTTATATCAGTAATTGGAATAGAAAATGCAGAAATCGGAGGTCCTGTCGGTAGTTTTTTATCGTTGTACCAAACATTTATAGTATCAGTTGAAGTTTGAATAGTAAATACTCTGTTATTGCCACCACCTGGAAATTCTTCGCGTCCATTCCAGGCGCCATTCAATCTAAATTTGAATTCAATTTTTTGCCCAATAGTAAATCCAGTAACGGTTCGAACATAAATAGAATCACCAGAATCGTCATTCAAGTTAAGACGAGTTCCTCCCCAATTGTTAAAGGTTCCAGCAACATCAACCATTTCTTTGGTTTCATCAAACAATTCTTTTTGAATTTGATACTTCATATTTACCTGAAATGTAACAGAAGCAGATTGAGCAAACAGGTTTGAGACTGAAACAAGACTCAGTAAAATAAAAGACAAAATAGATAAACGCATAAAACCAACCATGTAAAACATAAATAAATGAGAACTTAATATAGAAAAAATAAGAAGATACAAACGCTTATCATTAAGGTAGAAATGTAATAGCTAATCTCAGTTTGTCACAAAATGTCACTTACCATAGTTTTAAAACAATGTTTGAGATTAAAATCATTAATTAATAAACCAAAGTTCGAGTGAGGACTTGTTCAAAATCTCGATCTTAACACGTGAGTTTTTCGTGGTATTCACTGGTTTATCTTTTTTAAAAGTAGTTAAGCGATTAAGAAAGAGCAGAGCAGAGCTTATTTTTCTGTTTTTTACTCTAAGAATCATTATCTCAAATTCGGCCTCAAAACTTAAGTTTAGTTTCCAAATTGCATCAAATTAAATGATGATTAATAATCAAATCAAAATCAAATTCGCAACAGGTAGTGTTAAGTTTACACTCATAATTTAGGCAAAGATCCAGTTTCAGAGCACGGAATGACCGTTTTTTGCTTAGATTCTATCCTGAAATAAATTTTTTTATGCAGAGGTGCTGTGTTGAACCATCGAATATCCTTTATTATCCCGAGGTCAAAAACGAACTCCGAATTTGAATAATTAATTCAAAATCAGATTAAAACTATGATTGTATTGGATTTTAATTCAATGGAAATTTAATTCGAATCATTGGTTTTTCGTTGCGAATAATTTCACCTTTTCCTCTTAATTGTTGAATTAACATGCCAATTAATTGCATACCAAAACCACTACTTTGATTAAAATGAATCGATTCGGGAATACCTTTGCCATTATCAGCATACGTTAAAATGGCATTATTTAAGTCATTTGTTGTTAAACTTATTTCAATTTTTGGACCTTCAACATCTTTGAACGCATATTTCATTGAGTTTGTAATAAGTTCATTAAGAATAATTCCAATAGGTGATAGCGTTTTTGTGTGCATCACTATTGAATCAATGTTAATGGAAGTTTCTATGTCACGAATTGGGTTGAAAACTTGTGTTATATCTTTTATTAAATCAGGAAGAAAATCTTTAATATCTAAGGTTCTAAAATTATCGGATCGGTACAATTTATCGTAGAGAATCATCATACTTTGTGTTCGGGATGCAGCATCAATTAAAATACCTTTTGATTTTTCTTCATCAATAAGCTCACTTTGAATGGTTAAGAGATTGAAAATTGTACCCATGTTATTCTTAACGCGGTGATGAACTTCTTTAAGAATGTTATCTTTTTGAATAAGTAATTCTGAAATCTGTTTTTCTGCATGAATTCTATCTGTAACATCAAAAACAATGGAATGAAGATATTTTTTTCCGCTCACTTCAATTGGCCCAGAATAAACATCAACATCTCGAATTTCACCGTTTGCAAGTTTGTGCTTGAACTTAAAATTTGAACGTTTTTCGGATTGTGCTAAATCCATTTCAGTTTTAATTTCATCATCGGCTAGTATGTTTATATCAGAAATTTTTAGCTTTAGTAGTTCAGGTTTTGAGTAACCATAAAAGTGAACTGCAGCATTATTAGCATCAATGATTTGACCATTTTCTGGGTTTATAAGTAATTTTACAGCGGTATTAATTTCAAACATAGATCGGTAAAGCTGTTCTTTTTGCTTTACTTCTTCTTCATGTAATTTTCGATCAGTTATATTATCAAAAATTCCAATAATACCTGAAACCTCTCCATTTTTATCAAATAAGGGTATTTTTGAAGTGTCTAGCCAAGTTACACTTCCATTAGCTTTGGTTAATTTTTCTTCGAAGTGTAATTTTGAAAGACCACTTGTCATTACTTCATTGTCAACATGTCTGAAATAGGTTGACTCATCAGCATTGCTGATTATTTGTTGGTCGGTTTTTCCTAGAATTTCTTCTTTGGATTTTAATCCAATTTGATTCACAAAAGCGAGATTACAATCTAAATAAACACCATTTTTGTCTTTTTTGAAAAAGGCTTGAGGAATTGCATCTAAAACCAACTGTAACATGTTCTGGTTTTCTAAAACGTCTTGTTCAAGCTGAATTTTTTTTTGAAATATCACTAGTGTAGGTTAAATAATAACTTGGTTTGCCATTTTCATCGTTAATAATATTTGCAGATACTTTTGCATGAAAGCAAGATGCGTCTTTTCTCTTAACTTCTAAATTACCTAGCCACATTCCAGATTCTTCAAGAATAATCTTTATTTTGACTAATTCTTCTGGGTAACATAAAAAATGAGAGAAATACTTTCCAAAAACTTCAAAATTGTTTGAATATCCAAAAAGGTTTAAAAATTGTGGGTTTACGTATTTAATACTTCCTTTTAAATCTGTTATAGCAATAGCGTGTAATGAATTAGCAATCGCACTTTCTTTAATAAGTAAGTCTTTTTGAGTCTCTTTTAAATTGGTAATATCAACATCCATACAGACGTAACCGACTGTATTTTCATCTAAAGGAATGGAAAATGTTGTAGCCAAAACCCAACCTTTACTGCCATCTTTATGACCTATTTCTGATTCAAAAGGGCCATAAGGTTTCCCCGTTTTTTTTACGGTTTGGATGACCTCTAAAAAAGCTTGGTTTTCTTCTTCATTATAGATTAGTAAATCTAATGATTTTCCAACTGCATCTTTTTCAGAAAAACCATACATCGTTTCTGATGCTTTATTCCAATAAATAACTTTCCCATCTTCATTAAACCATTGAATAGCAATATTTGGAGTGTTGCTTAAACTTGCTTGAAGTTGTTCTGCTGTTTGAGATTTAGCAATCTGAGCTTCTTTTTTTTCTGTTACATCTTGAATAATTACACCTAATTGTTTAGAAACACCTTGTCTTTCAATTGAAAATTTATAGACTTCTAGATAAGTCTTATTTCCCAACTCATCAATTTTAGTTTCTTCATACTGATGTAAACCTTTTTCATTTGCAATTTTATCAGATTCTTGAATTTGAGATAATTGCTTATCTGAAATAACTTCATCTGCTGAAATCCCTATTTGGGCGTCAAGTGGAAATCGGTCTATGAACATTCTATTATAATAGACTGGCTTACTGTTCTCGTCTTTAATAATGGCCATAAGTGGAATATTATCCATAAAAGCACTAAATAATTGCTCTCTTTCAATTAAAGCTTTTTCCTTTTGAGCAACTAGCATTTTTTGATCAAATAATTTAAAAGCCATTTTAAGTGAGGCTAATAAAACAGTTTCGCTAGTGTTTTTTACTATGTACCCATAAGAAGTAATATTTTCAGTTTTTTTAACAACTTCTTTTTCTGTGTGTGATGACATGAAAACTAACGGAATGTCTATATTTTTAAGAATCTGTTGTGCAGCTACCGTTCCATCAATTCCAACACCTAAATCGATATCCATTAAAATTAAATCAATAGTATAATTTTCTAAAGCTATTGCTACTGCTTCTTCCCCAGTACTTGCATGCACAACTAAATAATCATTATTCGTAAGGATTCTTTTCGAGATAAACGCAGTAATATCTTCGTCTTCAACAAGTAATATTGTTTTCTTTTGTAGCATGCTATTCCTAAATACATAAATGCTAACTTGAGCTAAAAAACATTGAGTGTACTCTGAAAAGAAGTTTTCACCAAAATAATCGGCGATTACAAACAATTTATATTGGTTAAATCGACAAAATCGACTTTTGGGAGTGGGCTCAACATTAAATCTTAAAGTACATGAAAAAAAGTAATAATCAATTATAATACTCTTTTATATGATTGCATTTTGCTAATACATAAATCTAATTTAAATCAATCTTTGTAAAAAATTAGTAAAAGAAAGCGAATAATCATGTTTTTGGCTAAGCGCCTTCGTAAACTTGGACTCCTTATTTCGAATTGACTATTAAGACCGTACATGACTCAAAATCAAAAACTTACAGCTCTGATTCTATTTACACTGACTATCGTAGCAGTACTCATTTACTTTAGGTTTAGCCAAAACTCAGAACAATTAATTGCAGCTCCAATCCCACTAACTGAGTCGGGTGAACTCTTACCGGTTGAGGTATTTAGAACAAAAGCAAAACCTTTAGCCAATAAAATTTATACTACAGGTACTTTACTCGCGAGTGAAGAAGCTTCATTATTTTCAGAAACAAGTGGAAAAGTAACTGATATTTATTTCAAAGAAGGTGAGTATGTTTCAAAAAATACGCTGCTTATTAAGTTGAACGACAGAGACTTAACTGCGCAACTAGATCGAATTGGTCTGGAAAAAACATTTGCAGAAACGACTTTACGCCGCCAAAAACAATTATTTGAAAAAGGTGGGATAAGTCGTGAACAATACGATTTAGCTCAAAACAAAGTGCAAGTGTTACAAGCACAAATGGATGAAACGAGAGCAAGAATTGAAAAAACAGAAGTTCGTGCGCCATTCGATGGAATTATAGGATTGCGTCAAATTTCAAACGGTGCTTACCTAAATCCGGGGACTTTAACAGCAAATATTCAAAATTTAGACGATTTGAATATTGAGTTCTCTATTCCTGAAAAATATTTCCGAAATGCAAAAGTAGATGATGTTATTCAATTCAAAGTTTCTGGTATTGAAAAGTATTTCAACGCTACGGTTTATGCTATTGAACCACAGATTGATATCAATACAAGAACGATAATAATGAGAGCAAAATTCGATAATCGAACGGCAAAATTATTACCAGGATTGTTTGCTTACATTGAATACAAGCTCGAAACCATCGAAAACGCCATTTTGATTCCAAGTCAATCTATCGTTCCTGAATTAAAAGGGCAAAAAGTGTTTATTCTAAAAAATGGACTTGTTACCCAACGTTCTGTTGAAACAGGAATTAGAACAGATACCGAAGTTCAGATTCTTTCAGGAGTTTCAGCAGGAGATAGTGTTATAACTACTGGAATTCTTCAAATACGACCAGGAATGCCTGTACAAGTAAAAAACTAAGATTTTTCAGTTTTTTGAACTCTACAAAACTCAATCGACTTAATTAAATTATAAAATGAGTTTATCCTCAATTAGTATAAATAGGCCTGTTTTGGCATCCGTAATGTCAATTGCGATCATCCTATTTGGAATTATTGGTTTTAGCTACCTCGGTATTCGTGAATATCCATCTGTTGATCAGCCAATTGTAACAGTTGCCACAAATTACATTGGTGCCAATGCCGACGTTATTGAATCGCAAATCACTGAACCTTTAGAAGAATCCATTAACGGGATTTCAGGAATTCGTTCTTTAACATCCGTTTCCAGAGAAGGAAGAAGTACTATTACCATCGAATTTGAGTTAGAAATCGATATTGATAATGCCGCAAATGATGTTCGAGATCGCGTTTCAAGAGCGCTAAGCGGTTTACCACCTGATGTTGAAAATCCAATTGTTTCAAAAGCAGATTCTGACGCTCAGCCGATTGTGTTTTTAAATGTTAAAAGTGATAGTAGAAATACTTTACAGCTAACCGATATTGCTAATAATATTTTTAAAGAACGGCTCCAAACCATTCCCGGTGTAAGTTCCATTCAGATTTGGGGTGAAAAGAAATATTCGATGCGTTTGTGGTTAGATCCAGCTCGTTTACAAGCGTATTCCGTTGCGCCTATTGAGATTAGAAATGCCTTGAGTCGAGAAAATGTAGAATTGCCATCCGGAAGAATCGAGGGCGACAATACCGAATTAACAGTAAGAACGAGTAGTCGTTTAAATACTGTTGAAGATTTTAGCAATATGATTATTCGCGAAGAAAGTGGAAGAAAAATTCGACTTCGTGATGTGGGTTACGCAGAATTAGGACCTGAAAATCAACGAACGGTTTTAAAACGTGATGGAATTCCGATGGTTGGAGTGGTGCTTATTCCTCAACCCGGTGCAAATAATATTTCCATCACAGATGAATTTTATCGCCGTGTAGAACAAATAAAAAGAGATTTACCATCCGATATTGAAATTGGAGTCGGATTCGATATCACTAAATACATTCGAAATTCCATTTCTGAAGTTCAGGAGACGATTTTTACCGCGTTTATTTTAGTAGTTGCCATCATTTTCATTTTTTTACGTGATTGGAGAACGACAATTATTCCTGTAATTGTAATTCCAATTTCCTTAATAGGATCTTTCTTTGTGATGTATATCGCAGGATTTTCCATCAATGTGCTCACCTTATTAGCTATCGTTTTGGCAATCGGTTTGGTAGTTGATGATGCCATTGTAGTTATGGAGAATATTTACGCCAAAATTGAAAGTGGAATGAAGCCGATTGCGGCCGCTTTAACTGGTAGTAAAGAAATCTTTTTTGCGGTTGTTTCCACTACAGTTGCTTTAGCTGCTGTATTTCTTCCGGTAATTTTCTTACAAGGTTTAACAGGACGATTATTTCGTGAGTTTGGAATTGTTATCGCAGCTTCTGTAATTATTTCATCGTTTGTTGCGCTTACTTTAAGCCCAATGTTATGTGGAAAAATTCTTAAATACCGCGAAAAACAGCCTTTTCTATATGTTCTCACTGAACCATTTTTTCTTTGGTTGAACAATGCTTATGCAAAATCTTTAGCCGTTGTAATGCGTCAAAAATGGATTGCGATTGTTATTCTTGTTTTATGTATTGGTGCAATTGCAGTTTTAGTTAAACAAGTTAAATCAGAATTGTCTCCACTAGAAGATCGTGGAAGTGCACGTATTTATGCAAGCGCACCTGAAGGGTCAACGTTCGAATACATGGACTTTTATATTGATAAAATTGTCAATTTAGTTCAAAAAACGATTCCTGAATTGGATGGAATTATTACTGTTACGAGTCCGGGTTTTGCAGCCGCAAGTTCTGTGAATTCAGGTTTTGCGCGTATAATTTTAGTTGATAAAGACAAACGTGAACGAACTCAACAAGAAGTTGTTGATCAGCTTTCAATTGATGTTACTCAATTAAGCGAAGCAAGAGCATTCGTTTCTCAGGAGCAGTCAATCGGGAATAGAAGAGGAGGTTTACCAGTTCAGTTTGTGTTACAAGCTCCGAATTTCGAAAAGCTAAAAGAGAAAATCCCCTTGTTCTTAGAAGCAGCTAGAACGAACCCAATTTTTACTTTTGTTGATATTGATCTGAAATTCAATAAACCAGAAATTCAATTAGATATTGATAGAGAAAAAGCACGGACTTTAGGTGTTTCGGTGCTTGATATTGCTCAAACTTTACAATTAGCTTTTTCTGGTCAGCGATTTGGATTTTTTATAAAAGATGGAAAACAGTATCAAGTAATTGGCCAAGTAGAACGTCAGTTCCGTGATGCACCTGTTGACTTAAAATCCATAACCGTAAAAAATAATGATGGAGAATTGATTCAGTTAGATAATTTGGTGAAATTAACCGAACAAAGTTCGCCTCCAGCGCTGTTCCGTTTCGATAGATATACTTCTGCAACTGTTTCGGCTGCTTTAGCTCCAGGAAGAACACTAGGCGAAGGAATTGAAGCCATGCAAGCCGTTGCTGATCAGGTTTTAGACGATACATTTACCACATCTTTAACCGGCCCAAGTCGCGATTTTTCAGAAAGTTCTAGCAGTTTATTGTTTGCCTTTTTATTGGCTTTGGTCTTAATCTATTTGGTTTTAGCCGCTCAGTTTGAAAGCTTTAGAGATCCAATAATCATATTTGTAACCGTGCCAATGGCTCTAGTTGGGGCATTTGGTTCACTTTGGTTATTCGATCAAACCTTAAATATTTTCTCCCAAATCGGGGTAATTATGTTAATTGGCTTGGTAACAAAAAACGGAATTCTATTAGTAGAATTTGCGAATCAAAGAAAAGATGCTGGACTTTCCGTTTTTGATGCATCAATTGATGCAGCCCGTTCTAGATTCAGACCGATTTTAATGACCAATTTAAGTACAGTTCTAGGAATTCTTCCAATTGCTTTGGCTTTAGGAGCCGGTGCAGAAAGCCGAGTTTCAATGGGAATTGCCGTAATTGGCGGTTTGATTTTATCGACTTTATTAACATTATATGTTGTTCCACCGGTTTACACTTTATTAACAAGCAAAAAAGGCAAGAAAGAAGTGTATGCGTAGGTTCAATAAAAGCAAAATGAATATTTTAAATTCAAAATTATTTGGTACTGCTATTGGCGCTAGTCTTCAGACTTGTGCCAAAAATGCAAAAAAAAGTCTTCAGACTTGTTTCTCTGTGCTTCTTTTAGCAAGCCTAGCGCTAACATCAAGCCTAAAAGCCCAGGAAAATATTACTTATAAACAATCGCTACAAATTGCCTTAGAAAAGAACTTCAATATCAAAATAGCCGAAAATATGAGCGAAATTGAAGCAAATAATAATTCCTTAGGCAACGCAGGATTTCTCCCAACATTAAATCTAAACGCAAGAAATTCAACAAGTATTCTAAATTCTGAAATTGAATTATTTGATGGCACAAAAATTAACAGAGACGGTGCGCAGACAAAAGTGCTAACCGCAAGTTTAGACATGAATTGGCGCCTATTTGATGGAACTCGCATGTTTATGGAATACAAACGCTTAGGAATTCTATCTGAGATTCAAAAAGAAGCTTTAAAATCTCAAATAAATACGACTTTAGGCGAGGTTTCCTTAACGTTTCAACAATTACTTAGATTAAGAGAAGCCGTTGATATATTAGCGCAAGGACTGAGTATTTCGCATGAGCGTTTAGAATTAGAACAAACGAAATTAGACATTGGAACAAGTAGTGAATTAGAAGTCTTACAAGCTCAGACTGATTTGAATGCAGATAGCTCCGCTTTTATGCGTCAAGAAATTCAATATACTTCCTTGAAACTTCAGTTTATTCGATTACTTAGTTTACCATCAAAAACAAATATTGAAATTCAAGACGAAGAATGGAAATCGTATGATTACACTATTGATGATGTGATGTTGAACGTGAAAAATCAAAATCCAGAATTAAAACGATTACAACTTCAAACGAATGAACAACAAATTGCCATTCGCCAAATCCAAGCAGAGTATCTACCTGAACTCGATTTTAATTTAGGCTACGCTTATAATGATCAAGAAGCTGAAGCAAGTCAATTACGCTTCCTAACCACTCAAGGCTTGAATTACAATTTCACAGCAAGACTAAATTTATTTCAAGGTTTTAATCAAAAGAGAAGAATTGATAATGCAAAACTAGCTAAGAAAAACAATGATTTGCAATTAAAGCAGACAGAAATGTTGTTAGAAAATCAGACCATGACTATTTGGTTATCCTATGTACAAAGTAAATCCATTTTTAAGCTAGAAACCACAAATTTTGATGCAGCTGAAAAAACATTGGGAATAAGTAAAGAAAAATATAATCAAGGACTTATGAGTGCGGTTGAATTCCGAGAAGCCCAAAGAAATTGGCTAAATGCAAGATTGCGCCTCTTAAATGCAGAGTTTGATGTTAGGGTAAATGAAATAGAATTAATGCGATTAAGTGGAAATTTTGTGATAGAAAGTAGTAATTAGGAAATTAGGTGATAGGAGATTAGGTTGGATTTTGAAAATGGTGTTGGAGTATTGAGTCGGGGGATTTCATTGTTGCGTAAAACAAAACTCTCCATTTAAACATGAGCATATAATGCGTAAATACTTGAATTTAAAGGGGCTGGGGTTTCATGAAGAAAAGCTTTCAGGCTTAAGATTTAATAAAAATTGAAATCTTAAATCTTTTCGCACCATTTATCATTTATCATTGTTGGATGTTTAATAAAGGTTTATTAGTTTAATAAAACTAGAGTTTATTACCCCAATTTGAAACAAATCACTTTATATGGGAACACAGATACCTATCCAACCACACCAAATCGGGAATCATACCAATTATGTGTTTGATGTTTTTTTGGTTATCCCTGATGGAAGCGGTAAACCGGTAGAAAAAGCCGGCTTGTCTGATGGAACATCAATAGTTAATCCTTTATCAACAGGGAACACTCATGTGCTTGCCGATCATCCTTTAATTGGGAAATATCTTTATCGAATAAAGCTATCAGGTTTATTTGAGCATGATAATTTAACAGATGTTTCAGGTTTTCGATTTGCAATTAAAGGTGGCAACCCAGATTTTGTGGAATATCGTCGATACAATGAAAACTCTCATCACATTGACTTTTATTTCGAGAATTCAGTAAATCATGATCACAAAAATCAGGGTCAACCAAAAAACCTAATAATTCATATTGATCCTGATGTTTGGCATCCAGGTGGCGGAGGCAGTGGGTTTCCATAAGAGAATGTATTTTTAGTATAGTGTATGAAAATTGCGTTCTTTTTTGCTTTTTTACTACTGCCACTGAATATTTCTGCTCAGGGGCAGTATTTATTTAAAAAATATCCACCAGATGTTTATCAATTAAATCCACAAATATGGTCTATTGGCACTGATACTACAGGCTTAATGTATTTTGGTACTACAGCCGGAATTGTTACTTACGATGGTGCTCGTTGGTCTTCACATATCCCATCGGAAAAAGATGTAGCAATTATTAGGGCATTGAGTTACAACAAGCTCAATAAAAAAATGTTATTCAATAGCTACGGTTATTTTGGGTACTTAAAAGCAGACTCTCTTGGTAATTTAGACTACAATTATACCTCAGATCAATATCAATTCGAGAATCCTATTACAGATGTCTTATCTATAAATCAAATTGACACGACGGTTTTCATTCAGGATGTAAAACAGACATTTACCTATTCAAATAACAAGATTTCGTCTTTTTTAAATGGAAGAAAAATTAACAAGAGTTTTGAGTTTAAGGGAGAATTATGGATTCGAGATTACATTGGTGGTTATGGCTATTTTAAAAAGAATACGGATTCACTGATTTACGTCGATTCAAAAGATCATTTTATTGGAAGATCAGTTTACAGTCAGATTCCTTTTCAAGATAAATTGTATTTCTTTCCAGCGAATGAATCTGTAAAATATTGGGATGGATTACAATTTTACTCACTTTCAGGCGCATTAAACGACTCTCTTCGTTTGCACACCGTTTATCGAGCAACCGTATTGAATGATACGCTTTTGGCTTTAGGAACTTTATCAGGTGGAGTTTTTATAATAAACCCCGATCTTGAAATTGTAGCTCATTTAACTGAAAAGAATGGACTTTTAACCAATGTTGTTTATGAGTTATTTTATGATAGAAATCAACTTTGGGTTGGTCAAGATCAAGGTATTTCAAGGTTTCAAATTCCATCTTCAATTGTTCAAATAACGAAAAATGAAGGACTTTCCGGAATAATTACAGCAATTAATAGTGATTATGAGACGACTTATGTTGGATCTAGTGTAGGTTTATATGAAATAAATAACGATTTGAAACATACTATCAAAAAAGTAGATGGAATCGAAAGAGTATATGATATAGCTACATTGAAATCAGGATATAATCAGATTATCGTTTCAACAATTAACGGTGTGTTCAAAAAAGAAAATAAATCTTGGAAGAAAATAAATTCTGATCAGGTGCAACACCTTGAAGTTTTGGATAAAAATTATTTAGTTTGGGCAAATAATCAAGAATGGGGAATTAGAGATTATGATTTTAAAAAACAAGGGTTTAATAAAGCTTTTAAACAAACTTTACGATCTATTAACATCTTAAATCACAAACTTTATTTCGTTTTTTTTGACGGAACAATTGAAAAAATAAATCCTGAAAATGGAGAAGTAATTTGGATCTTTCAAATAGATTCAACTGCTCTTTTAAAAAAACCAAACGAAATTGTTTTAGTTGACAATGAATTATTGATTGCATTTCAAAATGGATTTTTAAGTTTAGATGATTCAAGTGGTAAACCTGTAAAAAACTCAAGTTTTGAATCATTAAAAACAGAAGAGTCTATTTTGCATTTATATCTAGAAAATGAAAATCAATTATGGGTGCAAGGACATCACAATTTGTTTCGATTTTCAAAAATAGATTCTGATTGGGTAAAAGAGTCTGTTCCTTACACTCAAGTTGCAAATGAAGAAGCAGTTAACGGCATGACTAGAAACAAACATGGTTTATGGTTAAGTACTACAAAAAACTTATGGCGATTTGACCCTGAAAATCTTCCAAAGCCAATTCTATTTAGCACTCGAATAGCAGAAATACGCTTTAAAAATGACTCCTTATATCGAGTTGGGTTTGGAGGGTTTCCTCAAGAAAACACGTTTTCTTATCAAGATAATGAACTAAGAATTCGTTATGCAGCTCCGGTTTTTTGGGATGAATCTAGAACTTTATACAGATACAAATTAATTGGAGACTCAGATGAAAGTTGGAGTCATTGGTCAAATGAAACGCAGAAAGATTATACAAATTTATTCGAAGGAGAGTATACGTTTATAGTTGAAGCGAAAGATGCTTATGAAGTTATCGGTAAACAAGCTCAATTTCATTTCTCTATTCTGCCACCGTTGTATCGAACATGGTGGGCTTATTCACTTTATCTTTTGGTGATCGGATTCAGCTTTTATGGCATTTATTCTTGGCGAATTGCGCAAATAATGAAAGAAGTAAATCTAAGAAATAAAATTGCAGGCGATTTACATGATGAGGTGAGTGCAACCTTAAGCAGTATTTCGTTTTTTGTAAAAGCACTGAGTTTAAACAAGCCCGAAAATGAAAAACAACGATTTATTGATTTGATTGGCGAAAGTGCACTTGATGCTAAAGAGAAAATTACCGATATCGTTTGGGCTGTAAATCCAGAGCATGATAACTGGGAAGCCTTTCTTTCGAAGATTAAGCGTTATATCGCAGATATTTTCGAGAGTGCTGGCATTCAATTTAATCTGATATTACAGGAAGAAATTGATGCAAAATTACACATGAATCAAAGGCATCAACTTTGGCTTATCATAAAAGAAATCATGACAAATATAGTGCGACATGCAAATTGCTCACACGTTAGTATTCGTATGCAAGTAAAGCAAAGTCAAATTTTTTTAACAGTACAGGATAATGGGAATGGTATTCCAGAAAGCAAATTAAAAGGTAATAATGGATTGAAAAATATTCAAAAAAGGGCGAAAAACATGAATGGAATGGCTACTTTGTCTTCTGATGCTTCTTTTGGAACACGGTGGGAAGTTCAAGTTCCACTTGAGTAATTATTATCTCAGTTTAAGAAAAAACTACATAAATATGCAGTATTACTAGTCTTTAAGAAGCTCTATTTTAGAAACATCATTTAAATTAAATACACAATTATGATTTCAGTACTAATAGTAGAAGATAATAAGTTCATGCGGGAAGGGTGGGAAACCTTTATAAATTATGAAGACGAAATGAGTGTGATTGGCTCATTTGAAAATTGTGAAGATGCTTTACAGAGTTCAGATTTGCCAAAAGCAAACATTATTTTGATGGATATTGGATTACCAGGAATAAGTGGTATTGAAGGTGTTAAGAAAATTAAAGAACTTCATCCTGAAATTTCAATAATTATGGCAACCGTTTTTGATGATGATGAGCATATTTTTGAAGCATTAAAAGCTGGCGCTGATGGTTATTTAATGAAAAAATCGACACCAGAGGAATTGATAAAAGCTATTCGTGATGTTCAAGCCGGTGGATCTCCACTTACTCCAAATGTGGCGAAAAAAGTCTTGGATGCACTTTATAAATCAGATAAAAACGGAATAAAATTAACGGATCGAGAACAAGAAGTCTTGAAAGAATTAAGTAAAGGGAAATCGTATTCAGCAATTGGGAAATCTATTTTTTTGTCCGAGGATGGAATTCGACATCACGTTAGAAATATATATCGAAAACTACAGGTGAATAGCAAAGCCGAAGCAGTTTCGATAGCATTAAAAACGGGTTTGATTTCAATATTAATGTACGTTATGTTCTTTTAAGTTGTCCGAATTAAGACATGAGACTACTCCAAAAAGTGTTTTTTAGCAAAATAATCGGCGAATCTACTCGATTTGAAAGGGCGTAAACCGGGAAAAGTGACTTATTGTAGAGAACTCCTACTTAGATTTTAAAATATGTTAGTTTAGTAACAAATGTAAAAATGATTTTTGAATCTTGAGATTTACAGATTTAGAAAAAATATGAATAAGGGGCTGGATAAAGATTTGTGCAAAGTAATTTTTGAATTACAAAAAAAATGCGTCCGTTCTTATACAACACGGACGCAAAAATTAATAATTCAAAACTAAGAATTCAAAATTTAAAAGGCGGAGCCTTTTTTACCAGACCATCATTTTCATGCAGAAAACAGAACCGCCGCTTTTTAAGAACTCTTCGGTTTCAACTTCATGAACAACAAAACCGTGTTTTTCAAGTTCCGCATTCACTTCAACGCATCCTTTTTGAATCACAACATTTTTCCCATCTGGACAAGTTGCGTTACATGCAAATAACTTTGCACCTTCGTACTCATTGGCTTCAATTACATTTTTAAATAGTTTTTTGATAATCGCAACGCCTTCAGGTTTGAAAGCTGGAGCGTAAATCAACACTGTATCGCTGTTTAAAGAGCAAAAACAAGTATCTAAGTGATAAAAATCTTCGGTAACTAACTCAAATGCTACAATTGGAATCCCGAATTTTTCGCTTACAGTATCATAAGCTGATAGGGTAGAACGATAGCCGTAACCACCAAATAAAATGCGTTTTCCATTAATCCAAATCGCATCGCCCATTCCTTCAAAATCAGTAACTTTTTTGGAATCTAATCGATGAATGGTGTATCCGTTTGATTCATACCATTTTTGAATAAAACCAACTTCTTGTTTACGCATATCAGAATGCATAATACTCATCAACACTTCTTTTTTTCCATCTTCGCTTAAAAAAGGCAAACTTTGATTAGCACAAAATACCATATCAGGCAAACCTTCGGCTCCGGAAATAGGATGAACCGTTAATCCGGTAGATTCATAGACTTTTTTAATGGAATTCCATTCATTCATAGCCTTTTGTTTGTCAACTTTTCCGATATTTCCCTGCATGTGCGGATTAATCACATAATCTACGCTGAAATAAGTAGGCTCAACCATCAATAAACTATCTGGTAAAGGCATAGTTGGAATTTCAGCTAAGGTAAAATCGATTTGATCGGCTGTTGTATAAATTTTAGACATAGGTTTTCTCAACGAAAAATTAGGTTTGGGAAAATTTTTTCACAAAGATAATTGGTTTCTCACTTTTCTAAAAGCGTTTTTTCATGATAATAACACCAGAAATAATATCTCAGTTAGCTCCCTTGGAAATGAAAGCAAGACACATTGTGGAAGGCTTCATGACCGGAATTCACAAGAGTCCTTATTACGGTTTTAGCGTCGAATTTGCAGAGCATCGGCCATATAATACGGGCGATGAATTGCGCCATGTCGACTGGAAGGTTTACGGTAAAACAGAACGCTTCTATGTGAAACAGTTTGAAGAAGAAACCAATTTGCGCTTTAATATTCTGTTTGATATCAGTTCGTCCATGAACTTCAAATATTATGCGGAATGGGATAAACTAAAATATGGTGTGCATTTAGCCGCAGCTTTAATTCATTTAATGCACCGACAACGAGATGCTTGTGGCTTAGTAACCTTCGATTCAGAAATTCGAGAATACATTCCGCCCAAATCTGCTCAATCTCATATTCGATTGCTCTATAAAAAATTGGAAGAATTACTCGAAAAGAACACAGGTAAAAACCCCGAAAGAAGAAAAACAGCTTCCGCAGATGCTTTACACGAACTCGCTGACCGATTAGGAAAGCGCAGTTTAATAATCATTATTACCGATTTATTTGAAAATACCAAGGAACACGACGCTTTATTGGAATCCTTGAAGCATCTTCGTCACAGAAAACATGATATTGTAGTTTTAAATATTCTAGAAAAACGAGTCGAACGAGACTTAGACCTGCCAGATAAAAAGTTTGTTCTTACTGATATGGAAACCGGCTCAAAATTGGATGTGTTACCTATTCAATTAAAAGAAACCTACAAACAAAAAATGGCAGAACACATTCAGAAATTCAATATTGCTTGCCATGAACATCAAATAGACTTTTACGAAATTGATACGCAAGAAAGCTTCGATAAAGCACTTTTAGCGTTTCTAAACAGAAGAAGAAGAATGACGGGGTAAAAAAAATGAGGAATGAGAAATGAGGAATGAGAAAAAAAACGTCATTTCACTCCGTGGTGCCTTCGGTATCGATCGAAGATAAGCCTCAAAATTAAAATCGAAGAAACAGATTAAAACGAATCGAAGAGGAGAAATCTTCGAATTGAAATTCTAATCGTGTTGAAACACTAGGCACTATTAAAAATCGAAGATCTCTCGACTCACTCGAGATGACTCTGTTTTTTGAATGCTATAAATACTCATTTCATTAACCCAACTTGAAAATGATAGGAAACAAAGTTAAGGCTACCAATGACTTACGATTTTATTTTTAAAATTGGGTCACTACTTTTGTTTTTCGAATGAATGGTCTTTCTTTAAAATTTAGAGCTTGGTAAATTCTTTTTAGCTCTGTGCTTGGCGCAGTACAG
>Ga0210025_1000405_pt1 | contig 57284 bp, 56 predicted proteins | sample CryGeyme20150102_FD_183989 | JGI IMG/M metagenome (GOLD analysis project Ga0210025, IMG submission 183989) | Groundwater microbial communities from Crystal Geyser aquifers in Utah, USA - Crystal Geyser metaG 2015-0102 (SPAdes) (version 2) | ecosystem: Environmental > Aquatic > Deep subsurface >... | reverse complement strand
AAGAGGTTCTGAAAAATGGGATTCAACTATTGAAGAGTTAATTAAATTAGATTTTACAATCGATCCTACTTTTACGATTTATGAAGCAAGCAGAGATTTAATGAAAGAAAGAACTGCTGAATGGCATCCCATGTATACATTACCAACTTTATGGGAATTTTATAGGCCAAATAGAAATTCACATGGTTCATTTTGGTTTGACTGGGGAACAGCTCAAGAAATAGCTTGGAAAAAGAATTATCAAAAATGGATGAGTTTTATTAATGATTACAAAAATGCAGGTGGAAGAGTTACAACTGGATCTGATGCAGGATATATTTATAAATTATATGGTTTTGGTTTAATTAGAGAGTTGGAGTTATTACAAGAAGCTGGTTTTCATCCTCTTGAAGTCGTGCAAGCTGCAACAAAAAATGGGGCAGAAGCATTAGGTCAATTAGATCAGTTTGGAACGGTTGAAGTTGGGAAAAAAGCCGATTTATTAATCGTTGAAGAAAATCCACTTGCAAACTTTAAAGTTCTTTATGGTACTGGTCATATTAAAGTAACAGAAAATAACGATGTAGTGCGCGTTGGAGGTGTTAAATGGACCATCAAAGATGGAATTGTTTATGACGCTAAAGACTTATTAAAACAAGTTGCAGAAATGGTTAAAATTGAAAAAGACAAATCAGGTTTTGAACTAAAACAACCTGGAATGGAATAGATTAACTAAAAAGAGACTTTCAGTGTTAAATTGATAATCTCTTTTGAATACAAAAATAGTTACTCTTTAAACAAATTTTTAAAAAGTGATTTTTCATCAGAAGAAACTGGAATTTTATCACCATCGCTTTTTATATAGTGCGTTATTTCATTCGTATCTATTATATGAGTGTACTCCTAAAAGTAGTTTTCAGCAACCTATTCGTCGAATTCGTAGAATTTGGAAGGGGTAACCCGAAAGAATCGACTTTTTGGAGTAGAGTCATAACATTTATAATCTTTTCAGGGAAATAATGATTTTGAACAATATTCGCAGAGTAAAGTGCTAGTTTAAAACAACCATTTTACGATGTAATCCACAAAAAATCTTTATCACTAAAAATACGAAGTATGGTTGCCTTAACTGGATTTAGTTGAGTATCCCAATTTGTTCGTTATTGTTCTCTGGTAATAGGTTTGATTTCAAACACTTTTATGCTTGAAAAATCATTTAATATTAAGTAAAGCTTATTTTTGAACGAGAACAGTTTTTGTTGGATGTGTTTATCTGTTTTAAATTCTTTGGGATGGTTATAACTCGTTGTTTTTTTTCATTAGGACTAATATCAATTTTGATTGTAAAATATTTGTCATGAATAGCCCAAAGTATAGTATCCGAAATTTGAATTGGATAAAAAGTTCCAAGTGATACTCTACTTAACCCATAATCATAAGTAATTTTTTTCCGCTACTTGTAATAGAATACAAGCAGTCTAGAGCAGTATAAAAATCGCCATAATTAGTTTCAAGATAATGGCGTTCAGTTGGAATCGGTACTTTATCAAAATAGTTATTATAGATAGGTAGTACTGAGTCGTTTTTTATTTCAATAAACATTTCCCCAAATGAAAATCCCAAAAGTTTTTGATTTTCATTAACTCTTTCTAACCAAGTATGAGCTGTTGAATTTAAAAATGGATGTTGCTTGAGCATCGTAAACTGTGATTCATCAAACTTTACAATTCCATTATCTGTCGCGATATAAAAAAACATCAAAATCGCTAAAAATGGAATAAATCGTATTACTTGGAAGACCATATTCTATTTTAAAGGATCAATAAACTAAATTTTGCGCAAATAATTCACTCCCAAATAAAAATGAAAAAAATAAAAGGTAAATAAGAAGTTTAACCGAGCGCATTGAATAAAAATAAAAATCAATCACCTAAAATAAAATCCTTATTGTTTAAGGATTTTATCACATAACTGTAACCGAAAAAAGAGAGCGAGTAATCGTGTGTTCATTCAATAATAAGAATTGAATTGCGAATACAGGCTTATCCCTAATCAAAACATTAATACTATATTTCAAGTCATTTTATTTTGTGACTTTACCTAAGTGTCTTTTGACTTAACGAAGGGCGGGTTTTACTCAACAAAGGCCAAAAAACGATATAAAAGTAACGTGAAATTTTAGCTTAAATAAATGGAAATCTTACGAAATCCATTTAATTTTGCTAAAATCAGGTTTTCTTTTTTCTAAAAAGGCATTTCTTCCTTCTTTAGCTTCGTCGGTCATATAGGCTAATCTAGTCGCTTCGCCAGCAAAGACTTGTTGACCAACCATTCCATCATCTGTTAAATTAAATGCAAATTTTAGCATTTTAATGGATGTGGGTGATTTCTGAAGAATTTCTTGAGCCCAAAGTATAGCAGTTGCTTCTAATTCATCGTGAGGAATTACGGCATTTACCATTCCCATTTCAAAAGCTTCTTGCGCTGAATAATTTCTGCCTAAAAAGAAAATTTCACGAGCTCGTTTTTGCCCAACCATTTTAGCTAAGTAAGCAGAACCATAACCGCCATCAAAACTAGTTACATCTGCATCGGTTTGTTTAAAAATGGCGTGTTCTTTGCTGGCTAAGGTTAAATCACAAACAACATGTAAACTATGGCCGCCACCAACTGACCACCCAGGAACAACAGCAATTACAACTTTAGGCATAAAACGAATTACTCTCTGACACTCTAATACATTCAAACGTGGAGTTCCATCTTCATCGATATAACCTTGATGACCTCTTGCGTTTTGATCGCCACCTGAACAAAATGCCCAACCTCCATCTTTTTGCGAAGGGCCTTCACCAGATAGTAAAACTACACCTATAGATTGATCTTCTCTAGCATCAACTAAGGCTTCATGTAATTCAAAAACAGTTTTAGGGCGAAATGCATTTCGTACTTCAGGGCGGTTAAATGCAATGCGTGCAATGCCTTTCATTTTTTTATAAGTAATATCTTGGTATTCCTTAACGATTGTCCATTCTGAATTCATAGTCATAATTTTATTAATATTTTTGCAAAGATAGTGAAATGTGTTTTTATTTATTTGAAAACCCCAGTTCTTTATTCAAATTTGTTTGTATCTGAAACGAAATTTCAATAATAGTTCTCTTACAATTTTTTAAGCTTATTTTTAGTAACCTGCGATTGTAACTCAACTTTTGGACTTCATTAATCGAACTTATGGTGCCATAGCTTTCGAAAACTATTTATTGATAATCAACTGCATACATTGAAATCTAAGTTCAAGGCTTGAATAAGCAACAACTATTCCAACACAGAATCTAGCCAAAGTGACTATTTGTTTTAGATCACTTTCAAACGTAAAATGAACAAAGCGTAATCCAACACGATTCGAAGTTCCAAGAAATGCTATCCAAGTAAGGTATGAGTGCGAATTAAACACGTTATGTTGCTAATTGGATATTAATATGAATTTTAAATATATTTTTTAACTTGTTAAAAATTCATGTCCAAAAGTTGAGTCCACTTTCAAAAGACGATAATAGTGGATAAAACTCTTCCAAATTCTATTAACCTGAGTTCGAAATAAGAAATTAAAAAAAAAATAGGTATCAATAAATTTCGTAATGATGAACCCAGACCCAGCATCTCTGCCTAGTTTGGTCTTAAATCTACGTTGACTCAATAAGCAAATGCAGGTTCTCCATTGTTTATTCAAGTTTTTGCCTAAAATCATTAAACTAATCATTAACCCGAACTTAGGTTAGTAATTTGGCGAATTTTTATAGAAAACTGCTTTTCGAAGTAAATTCAAAGTTGAATTTGTAGTAATAATTCTATGTAACAATCGAGACGAATTAAAATTGAATTTGAAGATTATAGCTAATCAAATAGTACAAAATTGCCGTTTATTTAGTTAAAAGCTACTTTTATGTTTGCTCATTTTAAATAAAGATAGAATTTATAAGTTCGGGATAAAAGTAAAAGCTTAGGAGTGTGTTGAATTCAAAGCCGAGCATATAAATTCAGAAACTACTTTTACATAAACAGACGGTTTTTCTAAATGAATGCGATGTCCACAATGTTCAATTAGTTTAACTTGAAAATTTACATGATAAGACGCTAATTCCTTTGCCTTTATTGCAAACTTTTGATCTTGTTCTCCTGCTAGAAATAAAACTGATTTACTTAATTGTTGAAAATAATTTTGATCAAGATAGAGCATATTTGCCGTACCAAATTGTGTTAAACTTTGTGCAACATTTTCTGGGTTTTGATCTGATTGAATAATTTTCAATCGTAATAAATCATCAAAGCATATAGGTTGAATGGGGGTTAATATTGGGTGATTCATCCAGAAATCTTGAAATTCTTTAAAATTTGAAACCGCCATATTTGCTAATCTGTTATCCTTCTTTTTCCTTTTTTCTCGCTCAATTGTATCTAGAATGCCGTTAGAGCCACTTTCAATTACAAAACCAAGAACATTTTTTTGAAGATGAATCATGGACTGCATAAGCAAACGGGCACCCATCGAATACCCACAAACAAAAAGCTTATCTTCCTTAAGACTTTCAATATAATTTGAGAACCAATTAATTTGATTTTGGGTAAAAAGTGAGTCTTTTTCTAATTTATCGTTTGTTCCAAATCCTGGTAAATCAGGAGTGTACACTTTAATTCCTAACGATAAAAAACGTTTTTTTACCGATTCGAAAACTCGTGAATCTTGAAAAAATCCATGGACTAAAACAATACTAATTTCAGAGAAAGACATAAATTTTTTATTTTAGACCATTTTTTTTCGCAAAATATGCGTAATCTCTGCGTTGACAACACATTCAATGATTCGCAATCCTGAAAAATCCTTATTTAGTACTAAGTTGAAATCTTCACGAGTTTCAACTCGGTAAAAAGGTATTGAAAATGCTTTTGAAATACATTCAATCTTATAAGTTTGTGCAGTGGTAAAATAGGTTTTTAATAGTGAAGTGTCGCTCATTTTTGATATAGGCAACATTCCAAATATTTGTCCACCTCCATTATTTATAACAAGCAACGTATGATTTGAATGGTATTGAATATGATTTACTAAACTTGTAGCATCATGTAAAAAAGCAATATCACCTATTAAGGTGCAAAATTCTGGATGAGAAACGGAATTCCCTAAAGCAGTAGAAATAACGCCATCAATTCCATTTGCTCCACGATTACAATACACTTTTTTGTTTTGAAAATCTCCAAATGTTTCTGAATCTCGAATTGGATAGGAGTTTGAAAGATGAAGTCCATCAAATTTATTCCACAAACTTACTTGTCTAAAAACTTGAGCTTCAGAAAATTCATGCTTTTCATTTAATAAGACTACTTGCCGTAATTTATTTTCTTGAATGGCATTTGACCAAAGCTCGAACCAATTTTCATCTGAAAATGTCGGAATCTCGTTTAATTCATCCATTTCGATTCGCCCAAAATAATGTTGTGCTGTAGTAAATGTTGCATCGTGCCACACATCAAAATAATCAAAATGTATTTGGTTGATTTCCTTATTTTCACCTAGAAATTGATTTAAAACTGAAGAAACAGTTTGTCTTCCAAATCGAACGATTAAATCTGGTTTAAAGTATTTTTTTGTCTCAGGCTGCGTTAGGAATGAACTCGTAAAAGCCTGATTTGGTGTAATTTGCGATAATATTTCTGTAATACATGGAATTGAATTACGATTGCCCCACTCAAAAACAGAGGAAAAATTTACAGATGGAATCGTACAAGGGCCAAAAATAAATAAAGGTTTTTTTGCAACTGAAAGTTCATTTTTTAAATCGGTTAAATCAATTTTGGGGAAGTTAAAATGAACGTCATCTGGATAAATATGTATTGGTTTTGGAAGATTTTTAGGTTGTAATGGTTTTCGAAATGCAGCATTGACATGTATGGGGAATCCTTTTAAAGATTCGTAAAATACTTGATTAGCTAATTTGGGGATTCTTTTTAAATCATCAGAATTCGGTTCACTTAATTCAACATATTGAGCATGATTTCCATATAATTTAACTTGATCAATGGTTTGTTGTACACCCATATTACGTAGTTTACTTGGTCGATCAGCTGTAATTACAATTAATGGAACTCGTGACAAATTTGCTTCAACAATAGCTGGAAAATAATTTGCAGCTGCAGTTCCTGATGTACAGATTAATACAACTGGTCTTGCCGTAGCTTTTGTAATTCCTAAGGCTTGAAATGCTGCAGAACGTTCATCAATAACAATTCTTTTTTTAAGAGAATCAACACAAGCCACGGCTAAAACTAAAGGTGTCGAACGTGAGCCTGGGGAGATTATACAATCGGTAACTCCATTTTTATGTAGTTGCGATAAGAAATCTAATGACCATTTGAATGCGAGTAAACCAATGTCTTCCATGTAAATAACTTTTAATGTGTCCTAAAATAAACAAAACATTGTTTCTAAACTTGAACAATGTATTGGGTGTTTTTCAAAAATACAGGTTCTTAAAAGTGTAGTTAATACCTTAAGCGTTAAGTTAACTCTAAAAATAAACTTTCCTAGATAAATAGATGATTTTCTGTATGATTTCGTTCTGGAGTGGAAGTATCGATGTTTTTACTTATTTTGAAAGAATAGAGGTAAATATTTAGTTCACTCTGAAAAATCGATTTTGTAGGTTTACTCCTACCAAATTCTCCGAATTCGATGAATAGTTTGCTAATAACTACCTTTCGGATTACGCTCAATATTCAAATTTTTAGATGGTTTATATATGCGCGATTACAAGTATTTGTACTAATCGTAATTGATTATAGGAGTATTTTCCCCCAAAAAATTCAAATATTGGTTTTAAATGTCCATCTGTACTAGATTGAAATGCTTTTTTTATTAAGTTGATTTCTGCTTCTTCTAAGTTTGTTTCTCTTATGATAAATTCTGATTCTATGTATTCACCTTGCTCTACAAATTTCAATAAATGAGCAATTATGGTTGATTCTGCATTATCAAATCGTTCTGCAATTTCTTTAACTGTTTCTCCATGCAAAAAAGCTTCACTTACAATTTGATGTTTGGGAATTTTTAAATTAGTTAAAACTTCATTTTTTTGATTTTTTTGATTTGGTGTTATTTTATTGCGAATCATATAGGCTCGAATGATATTTGAAAAGAGTTCACCATATTCTGTTGCTTTTCTTTCACCGATTCCGCTTATATCTAACATCATTAAATGTGATGTTGGGAATTCTCTACACATTTCAGCTAAGGTGGAATCATGAAAAATGGCAAAAGGTGGAATGCCTTTTTTATCTGCTAATTCTTTCCTTAACATGCGTAATTCTTGAAATAGCATTTCATCATATTCATCACTCTTTTCTTTTTCATTCGTGGATCTTCGTGAAAATAAATTAGACTTAGTTTTTGATAATACTTCTGGTATATATCCCCAAAATTCTTTATAACCTTTTAATATAGGTTTAGCATCTGCACTAATTTTAAGACTCCCAAACTGCTCGTCTTTTAGAATAATTTGTTTTCTTAATAATTGATCAGCTAAACCTTTCCATTGCTCTTTTTTGAATTCTTTCCCAATTCCATAGGTCGAAAGTTCATCGTGACGATTATCTAAAATCTTTTTTGATTTACTTCCAGTTAGAATTTCACTTAAATAAATACTACCATAAATTTCCTTTGTACGAATCATACACGATAAAAATTTCTGTGCTGGAACAGTAAGATTTTGTGAATCATTTTCGGTTCTTAGACAATTATCACAATTTTGACATTCTTGTTTGGAATACGTTTCACCAAAATAATTTAATAGGGGGATTCTTCGACATTCATACGATTCGATAAATTTAAGTAATTGTTTTAAATTGAATGTAGCTAGTTCTTTTTCTTTACCATCTTTTTGTTGAATAAAAAACTCGATTTTTTTTGTATCTCCATAATTATATAATAAAACACATTCAGATGGTAATCCATCTCGACCAGCACGTCCAATTTGTTGATAATAGGATTCAATATTTTTTGGTAAATCAAAATGAATTACATAACGGACATCGGGTTTATTGATCCCCATTCCAAATGCAATGGTAGCCACAATAAGTTCAGCATTGTCTTTTATGAATGCATCCTGATTGGCATTGCGTTCTTTATCACTTAGTCCAGCATGATAGGGAAGAGCTCTGAATCCAGCAGCGTTTATTATTGAAGTTAATTCATCAACTTGAGCTCTAGAAAAGCAATAAATGATTCCGGCTTTGCCTTTATTTTGGCGAATATAATCTACAACTTGCTGAGCGCCTTGTGATTTCGGAATGATAGTTAATTTAAGATTTGGTCTGTCAAAACTATCAATAAAAACTTGAGAATCGGAAAGTTCAAGCGAATTAATGATATCTTGGCGAACCGCAGGCGTAGCAGTTGCAGTTAAAGCTACGCATACTGCTTTGGGAAATCGTTTGCGAAATTGAGCAATTTGTCGATATTCTGGGCGAAAATCATGTCCCCATTCTGAAATACAATGTGCTTCATCAATTGTAATACAATCTATTTGTAAACCGTCTAATAAAAGATTTGAAATTCTGTCTTGTAAAAGTGTTTCAGGTGCAATATAAACGAGCTTTGTTTTTCCCGATCGAATAGCTGAAATATTTGAATCATACTGAGATGGTGACAAACTACTATTCAGGAAATTAGCCAGGATTCCATATTGTTGAAGCTGCTCAACTTGATCTTTCATCAAAGAAATTAATGGTGACACGACAAGAGTAATTCCATCAAAAACTTGTGCAGGTATTTGATAACATAAAGATTTACCACCACCAGTTGGCATAATCACTAAAGAGTCTTTTTTTTCTAAAACAGCGGAAATTACTTTTTCTTGAAGAGGTCTGAATGTGTTAAACCCAAAAGTTTCTTTAAGTAAGGATGTGGCTTTTTGTAGCATTAGATTGAAAATTTACTATGTATTCAATTATTAATAATCTACCTTAGGGTAAGTGATTTTTTTTATAAAATAATATAAGACTATTGTGATTCTATTTAAACGTGATTTCGATATAATCAGAACTTTAAATTCATTTATATGTTTAATTTTGAGTTATAAACGATGTTCTTTTGCAGTGAAATACTCAAATTCGAACTATGTTTCTAAATAAACTTTACTGGTTTTAAAAAAAAAGTCATCCCGTGCCCCGATTCGATTCGAAGAATCATGAAGTGCTATCTCGGTCAAAATCTTTTTACGCCATAAACACTTTTTATGTATAGGTTAAGTTCAAAGGCTGAGATGCTGGGTCGAAGCCCAGTATATCGAAAAAAAGTAGTTGGAAAAAGAACACTATGTCTCCATAGATTCTTGATTTTATATTTTTTTTCAAAATTGAATCGTTGAGTCCAATCCAAAAAAATCAACTATTTAGGTTTGCTCCCTTCCAAATCCGTCTAGTTCGATGAATATTTTGCAAAAAACTAACTTAAGATTACGCTCTTCCTTTTAAAAAAATTAATAAAAATTTCAAAGAGTCTAAGTCCTAATATGAGTGAAATACTTTAATCTTGGTTTATTTAGACAATTGAATCTTGTTTGGTGCTTATTTTTTGAGCAGAAGTAAAAAATGATTATCGAATAACTGAGAAAAAATACTTAAAGAAATGAATTATGCAAATTCTAAGGCAGAAAGCATAGGTATAAATTTCAGTTTAGTTTCTTCCCATTCTTTCATTGCATCTGAATCGGGCACAATTCCGCAACCAGCATAAAAACGAGCTTTATTTTTCCAAATAATCCCGCTTCGTATGCCTACTGCAAATTCACCAGAGCCACTCAAATTGAACCACCCGACAGGAGCGGCATACCAACCTCGATCAAAATCCTCTAATTTTGGAACGAGATCTCTTGCAACTTCTTTTGGGTAACCACCAACAGCTGGTGTTGGGTGTAATTCAAAAAACAAATTTAATAATTCCGTTTTATGATAAATCCAAGCGGTAATTGGCGTGTGTAAGTGTTGAACATTTGCAATTTTACGAACACCAGGCTTTTCGCTAACCTGTATTTCACTACTAAACGGTTTTAATCGTTTTAGAATTTCGGAAACGACTATTGAATGTTCAACAAGATCTTTTTGACTATTTAATAAAGATTGTTCTAAAAATGTATCTTCCTTCGCTGATTTACCTCGTGAAATTGTTCCGGCTAAAGCTTCCGTTAAAATATAGTTCTTATGAAAGGAGACTAAACGTTCGGGAGAGGAACCTAAAAACGTTGGACCGTTAGGTAAATGGACAATAAAACTATAACAAGTAGGGTAAACGCTTCTCAATTTATTGATAAATCGTGTGGGTTCAATAATTCGATTTGCAGTAACATCTAATTCTCTTGATAGTACTAATTTTTCAGCAATTCCGGCATCAAAGTATTTTTTAGCTTTTTTTATTCCGTTTTCCCAGACCTCAAAAGATGTTTCTGATGAAATAAAATAGTTCAATTTATCAGGTTCAGGGGTCGCATCTTTTAGTGTCTCAACTCGTTTTGAAAATTTTTCAAAAGTTTCATTTAAATAAGTCAAAATTTCTTCTTTTACTGAAAATTCATCAATTACTACTGAAATGTTTAGTAACGCAAATTTTCCATTTCTAACAAATGTCCATTCAGGAGCTATTAATTTTAATTTGCCAAATTTTTCCCAAATATCTGGTTTGGACTCTTGGCTAAAAGCCATACCTCCAACAAAAAATGGTGCTGATAAAGAATGGTTGGTTGTTCCGAATGAATATTGATTAGCTCTCCAATAGGTGACTTGCTTAAGTAAATTATCTTTAGTCAAATGTTGACCGTCAATAGAAATAGCTGTACCTCCAGCCGTAATGGAAACATCTAAGTCTGGACGCTCCCAAAAAAATGAAAACTCAGAATTGGGTATCGTCTCTAAAACTGCAAGAGGGTCATGTATTGAGAATGGTAGTGATATATGAATTAGTTTTTTTTTAGTAATTTCAGTTTCATCCCAAAAAATACGAATGGTATCAAGTAGTGAAACTAAATTTTCAGCAGTGTTAATCATACTTAAAATTACACACTTTTTGAATGAAGTTTCAATTAAAAATGAAAATTCATTCAAAAATTTAAGAAGATCTATTATTGTGTAAATGATTGTAAAAAAGCGCTTTTTTAGCTTATAAATTAAGAATCAATTTGTATTATTCGTTTGTGAAAGTCGTTTGAATATAGTTCTTATTATGCAATTTATGCTGTCTTACCTCGATTTTTTAGTAGAATGTGTTTTTATGGGTTAAAAACATGGTTGATGAAAGAAAGCCGATTGAATTCGGCTTTCTTTTTTATCTAAACTCAACATTTGTTTACAAAACAATCTTTTGGCTGAATCGAATAATATACTGTTCAGAGAAATCTGTCCCATTATTTTTCTGTTGATAAAGATACATTAACGTGAGGTGAGTTGAACACTTTTGACTCCATTTTACAAGTATTCCACCATACAAACGACTTTGATCGAATGTATTTAGTTCAACATTTTTTCCATAATTCACCATTGTTTCATTTCCAATTTCACCGAATAAAAGAGTGTTATTATATAAGTCATTTGATATTGGAAATTGAGCTTTTATGCGATAACCAACTCTATGATTAAATACAAAAGTTTGAAGTAAATCAGAATCCGTTGATTCTTGATTCCATCGTTGCTCAATTCTTAATCGAAACTGTGTTTGCAAGCTTCCAAGTGATTTGCCAATTTTAATAAATTGAAAACTTCTGTATTCAGGTCTATTTTTAAATGAGTAAGAAGGGTTTATATCATTGTGAAAATTTGCCAGTCCAAAAGTAACGTTCACTTCGGAGTTCAAGTTTCGTATAAGCCCTATTATAAATAATTGTTGATTTAAGTCCCTAATCATATTTATTCTTCGGTGTCCATATTCACCATAAATACTCCATTTTTGATTAAGTGGGAATTGAATTATCATATCATACCAAGCTAAATTAGTTGTTCTCACCTGTTTTTGTGCTTTTAAACATGGTGTGAGATAAAAAAAAAGAAATGATAAAAAGATAATTTTTGAGCGATAGCTATTTATAATTTTCTTAGAGAAATAATTTTTCATGTTAGTTTTAAAGTGTTCCATTTAAAAAATGAAGTAAATAAATCTAGTAAGTAAGTGTAATTTAATGATGCATGAGTTTACTTTAATTAAGCCAATTAGTACTGTAAACTATTGATTTAAAATTTCTTAAAGAGAAACTAATAAATTTGCCAGTACAATTATGATTGTTTAAGAAAATAGCTAATTTTATTACATGTTGAATCAAATCTCAAAGTGGGTTAATTTTTTTGTATCCCTTTATTTGAAAGGGATCTTACTTTGAATAGTAGTTTTTAACAATATATTTGGCGAATTCGCATGATTGGGAAGAGTTCAAGCCACCAAAATCGGCTTTTCGTAGTTGTCTTAGAAGTTAAATAGATAGCAATAAATATAATGAAATTAATTATAGAGTTGAATCACCTATAATTTACGAATAGTGGAAAATGTTTTAAAATGACGATTTCTAGATTTATAAAATAAATTAATCTTCAACATTAAACTTTTTCAATAAATCCACTTATTGAAGATAAAGGCATAATTTGACTCGCTCCACCACGTTTAATGGCTTCATGTGGCATTCCAAAAACAACCGAAGTTTTTTCGTCTTGAGCAATTGTATGTGCACCAGCTTGTTTCATCTCTAATAAACCACGAGCGCCATCGTCACCCATTCCAGTTAATAAAATTCCAACTGCATTTGAACCTGCATACATGGCAACACTTCGAAATAAAACATCAACCGATGGGCGGTGTCTATTAACAAAATCTCCATCTTTTACTTCAACAAAATATCTAGCTCCAGTTCTTTTTAAAATTAAATGCTTATTTTCTGGCGCAATTAAAGCTCTTCCGCGAATAACAGAATCGCCATTTTTAGCTTCCATAACTGTAATATTGCATAATTCATTTAATCGATCAGCGAAAGATTTTGTAAATAATTCAGGCATATGTTGAACAATAACAATTCCTGTAGTATCGTGAGAAAGAGGTTCCAAAACGGCACGGATGGCTTCAGTACCACCTGTGGAAGCACCAATTGCGATTACTTTTTCAGTAGTTTTTATCATGCTTAAATTACTAATATTATTTAGCACTGCATCAGCAGATAGTTTAGGAGCAATTTTTGTATTTACAGATGGTGTATTTTTCCTTGTTTTTCTAAATCTTACCTGAACTTTTGCTGCTGTTTTTATTGCTTCATAAATATCTTCAACAATTCGAGGATTTGAAAGAGATTGACTCCCTGAACCAGGTTTGGTTAAAACTTCGACAGCTCCATATTCTAATGCTTTTATAGCAACTCGTGATCCTTTTTCGGAAAGGGAAGAAAATACAACAACTGGTATAGGTTTTTGAGCCATAATTTTTTGCAAAAAGGAGAGACCATCCATTCGTGGCATTTCAATATCAAGTAAAATTACATCAGGAATTTGTTTTGCAATTTTGGCCGCAGCAATAAAAAGATCTGAGGCAGAACCCATTACTTCAATCATAGGCTCAGCATTTAGAACATCAGTCATAACTTGTCTAACAACGGCCGAGTCATCAACGATAAGAACCTGAACTTTTTTTGTCAATTTATTAGAAATCATTTTTTACCTCGTGATAATGAATTATTGAGGTTTATTATTTTAATTCTACCTACTATTGGTTCAAATTTTACAAGTCTGCCATTTGCACCGCCTACATCTAATAATTTTATAGGAATATTTTTTTCTTCTAGCCTTTTTTTGGCTACTTGAACGTTATCATTTCCAACCGTATAGGTTGAGTTATTAAACTGTTGAGATCCTCCAATTACAAAACTTTTCCAATGCGCCATTTTAGAATTCATAGCTATCATTTCTTTAGCTAACATTTCCATTGCAGTAGTAGCAAATTTTGAACTGTTTGTATTGGCTGTAGTATTTAAACCACTTAATACAATATGATTCATCCCACCAATTTTTAGAATTGGATCCCAAAATGCTACAGCAACGCAAGATCCCAAAACTGTCTCAATAATACAATCTTGTTTACAAACATAAATGTCTTCAGGATTTAGAAATAGTAATGGTTTATTGGTAATATGATTGTGTTTTAGAATCATTAAATATTTATCGTTTTGTTGATTTAACTGGCGTAATTAAAGAATAAACGGCGTTCGCTATTGGTTTAACTGGTAGATTAAGACCATTCAGTGTTTCAGAATGACCCAAATATAATGCTCCGTCTGACTTTAAGTGATGAATAAGATTTTTTGTGACATTTAATTGAGTTGTTCTATCAAAATAGATATAGACATTTCGACAAAAAATAATATCGAAAAGTCGCGATTCAGACCACTGAGAAAGCAATAAATTAGATGGCTGAAAAGATACTTTATCGCGCAATGATTTAACAATTCTTACTTGTTTTAACTCCTTATTTTTATGTATAAGCAGATATTTTTTCCTTAAGGCGATTGATATTGGTTCAATTCTAGAAATATGATATTCAGCTCGAATTCCTTTTTGAAGTACTTGATGAGAAATGTCTGTGGCTGTTATTTCAAAATCAGGAATAATTCCCTTTAATTTTAATTCATTTAAAACAATCGCTAGGGTGTAAGCCTCTTCTCCAGTTGATGAGGCTTACACCAAACTTTTACTGTCGGAATCACAGATGTTTTTTGAGCTTTAGTTATTAGATATTGCTCAAGATGTGTAAAATGATCAGCTTCCCGAAAGAAATCAGTTTTATTCGTTGTTATTAAATCAATTAATGTTGTGGTGTCTTTTTCATTTGCATGTTTTCCAATACATCTTTCTATAAAAGGAGTAAATGAGGTATACCCGTTTTTCCGAAGCAGTTTTTGGAGTCTGCCTTCAACTAAAACTCGTTTAGTTTCTGGCAGACGTATTCCAGTTCTTTGCTCAATAAAAGATGCTATACGAAAATACTCCTGATTCGTAATCCGAATCGTTAAACCGTATGTTTTAATTTCATGTTCTTTCGAATTACTGATCATCACTTTATTGGATTTAATTTTTAAGCCAACACTAAATCTTCGTTCTTAACTTCTAAATCAGCTATGTCTAATTCATTATGAACTAGACTATTCGATTTTGGATAATTTTCTTTTTTAGATATTTGAGTTGTATTTATGGTAGAAACGTTAGAACTAATTTTAAAGAAGGAGGTAATTTCGTTAAGTCTTTCAGCTTGTGATGCTAATTCTTCTGAACTCGATGCAATTTCTTCACTAACCGAAGCATTTTGTTGAATTGCAACATTAACCTGATCAGCACCGGTATTTTGCTCAATGCTCGAAGCGCTAATATCTTGAACTAAATCGGCAGTTTTTTGAATATCAGGTACAATTTCCATCAATATACTACTGCTTTTATCTGCATTTAGAACACTAGTAGAAGACAATTCATTAATTTCTGTTGCTGAAAGTTGGCTACGTTCTGCTAATTTTCTAACCTCTGCTACTACAACCGCAAAACCTTTTCCATGCTCACCTGCACGTGCTGCCTCAACCGCAGCGTTCAATGCAAGTAAATTAGTTTGTCTCGCAATTTCACCGATTACTGTAATTTTTCCAGCAATTTTTTTCATGCTACTTACTGTTAATTCAACTGATTGGCTACCTGTCATAATATCTTTTGATGCTTTAACTGCAATTTTTTCAGTCTGTTGAGCATTATCTGTATTTTGTTGAATTGTCGCAACCATTTCTTCCATTGCCGATGAAACCTCTTCAGCAGAAGCGGCTTGTTCTGTTGAACCTTCAGACATTTGTTGGGAAGAAGAGCTAAGTTGTTGACTTGCAGAAGCAATTCCAGTTGCTCCGCCTTTAATATTTGAGATAATATCAATAAGACGTAATCTCATATTTTGAAGTGCATTGGCTAAGTCACCAATTTCATCTTTTTGGTCAACATCTACGGTTGCAGTTAGTCACCATTTGAAACTGATTTTGCAAATTCAACACCTAATTTGAGAGGTCTTGTAATAGACCTAGTTATAATCATAGCAAATAGAACACCTAGAATTAAAACAAAAGTTAAAATCATTAACATCACTGTTGATGAACTCTTAATTAGAATTGCAGTATCATTCCCAATTGTAATAGTTTCACTAATCCCACCTTTTGCAATTTCTTCTACTTCATTAATAATTAGATTTGCTAGGTTTTCTCTCTGTAGTCGTATCGTTTCAAGAGCTACAAAGTTTTCTTTTAATTTATCAATTGATAAAGAATATTGAGCAGTAGCACTTTCTAAATCACCAATTTCTTTAAGTTCGGTATCTAAATGAGTTATTTTTTTTAGATCGCGCAAAATAGGAGAAATCTCTTAATTTGATTTGGAAGCCATATTTAGAAGCGCTACGTCATTATTAATTAATGATTTATTCGCATTAATTCTGGCATTTGATCCTAAGTTATAAACTTCTTGGATATAGTTAATTTTAATGATACGCTCAGCTAACTGTTCTTTTCCAGCATTAGTTCTAATTTCTTCTTTAAACTGTCTGTCTTGTGAATCATCTATAACATTTACACTTTCAATAAAAACAGCCGCTGCTGCATCTAGTTTAGATCTCTCTAAGTCAATAGATTTAATAATTTTATTAGTTGTTTTAGCCGCTTTTTCATATTTATTAATGTTATCTCTAGCTGTAACAAGTTTTTCTTTAAAAGTGCCTAATTGGGTAGATAATGTGGCTAAGAGTTCTGCTTTATCCAATCTGTTTTTTTGATGTGTTAAATCTTCTAAAACTAGTTCATAGTATTCAGGATTTTGAGATAAAGCATAACCACGCATATTATACATAATATCGCGAGTTTCTCTTTCTAAATTGGTAGCAACTTCGACTTCAGGAAAATAGTCATTGATTAAATATCCAGTTTCCGTATCTATATTACTCATGTTATAAACAGCCAATAGACCTAATGTTATTGCTAATGCGATTACTAAACCAAATCCAGTTCCAAGTTTAACACCAAGTTTTAAATTCTTCCAGTTCATAATGTTCTCCTTTATAAATTAATTTTTCAAAATGCAATTAGCTCTTCAGAGCTTAATTCTGCCATATTTATGATTTCATCATTAGAAAACACTTTATTTACATCTAAAACTAAAATGAATTCATCTGCTATTTGAGCAATTCCTATGATGTAATCATTAGAATATTTTCTACCGATATTTGGTTTTGGTTTAATTTGAGTAGGCTCAATGTTAGCTACTTCTAAAACTTGATCGACAACTATTCCAACTTGAATTTCATCATTTTCAACAATTACACTAAGTACAACAATGCAAGTGTCGATGGTGTCTTCAATTGATTCCATTGTAAATTTTGTCCGTGTTTCAATTACAGGTAAGATATTACCTCGAAGATTCGTTACTCCACGAATAAAAATAGGTGTTTGTGGAATTTTAGTGATTACTGATACTTCAATAATATCAATAACTTGCTCCACCGGAATGGCGAACAGTTCTTTATTTAACTTGCACGTTAGATAGGAGTTTGATGCGGAGAGTGCACTCATAGAAATACCTCTTGTTTAAGGTTTGTTAAAGTTGCATATTCTGTAATAATCTTATTTACATCTAGAATTAGAGCAATTTCACCATCTCCTAAAATGGTAGCACCGGAGATAGATTGAACTTTTCTAAATAGAGTTCCAAGCGATTTTACTACTGCTTGATGTTCGCCAATAATATAATCGATCAATATTCCGACTTTTGTTTGTTGGAATCGAATCATGACTAATCATGGAATTATTGGCCTGTTACTTGTGTCTTCTAAAATGTCTCGTAAATCGATATACGGAATTTGTTCACCTTCAATAATTAAAATGTCATCTTGTGAGTTATCTCGTGTGAAATTTGGAATTTCATAACATTTGTCTAAATATTGAAGTGGAATTATAAATTTCTGATTGGCAGCTGATACTAACTGACCATCTAAAATGGAAAGGGTTAAGGGGAGACGCAAGCTTATTTTGGTTCCTTCTCCAACTTTAGATTTAATACTTGCTTCACCACGCATTTGATTTAAAGCTGTTCTTACTACATCCATTCCTACACCACGTCCAGAAACATCAGTTATCGTTTCAGAAGTACTAAATCCTGGTTTAAACAAAACATCTAAAATTTCTTTTTCACTTATTTGAGCATCAGCTTTGAAAAAACCTTTCTGAATCGCTTTTTGTTTTACTTTTTCAATGTCAACGCCATTCCCATCATCGCTTATTTCAACAATTACATGTGCCCCTGAGTAATGCGCATCAATTAGAATAGTGCCATATTCGGCTTTCCCTTTTGATTTTCTAACATCTGGAGTCTCGATTCCATGGTCAACGGCATTTCTAAATACATGCAAAAGAGGAGGAGTAAGTCGTTCTATTAATGATTTTTCAAGTTCTGTTTCTAAACCTGTACTTACTAGATGGACTTTTTTGTTTTGATTACTAGAAATATCTCTAACAAGACGTTGGAATCGAGTTTCCATGGTTGCAAGCGGAACCATAGATATGGAAAAAGCATTTTCTCTTAAACGACGTGTAATTTTTTCAATGTCTTCGGCAACTTCTTGTAAATCATTATTTGAACTTGTATCTATAGAAACATTTAATCGGGCTTGAGCCGTAACTAATTCGCTAACAAGGCTCAATAGAGTGTCTAATTTTTGAACATGTACTCGAATCGATCTCATAGTTTCGATATTTTTATTGGTTGTCTGTTCCGAATCTTCCGAATCTGATTCAGTTGCTTCTTGAATTAATTCATCAGCTTTTTTGTCTTTCGTCTCTTCGTGTAGTTGTATAAATTCAAAAGGAAGTAAGCCTTTCGATTGTTCTTGTTTAGCTTTTATGAAGTTTACTAAATAGCTATTTTCCAGTAAGTTACCACTTGATAATTCGATAATTTCTAATTCAACGTTTTCATCAATAAAAATAAATCGTTCGCGAATAGTTTCTTCTGTTGCTTCTGTAACAAGTATTACATCCCAAGATATATTACAGTCTAAAGCATCATAAAACTCGTTAAACTCGGGAACTTCGCTATCATTTATTATGACTGAACAAGTGCCAAATGATTGCAAACTTTCTAATACTGGTAATACATCGATTTCTTTTGCAAAAAAATCAGAGCTTAATTTTACATTAATATGCCAAGTAGATTCTGCAGCTTTTACTGTAAAAATAGGTTCACTTTTTGCAGGTACAGTTGTAACTTTTAAAATGGAGTTTAATTCATTAACTCGTGCTTGATGATCTTTCTGATGGTGTACATCTTGCAGTGCGGCATCGCTTAATAAAAGTCTGAAGTGGTCAATTGATGAAAAACTTGCAGATAAAATAGTTTTGTTCAAATCTAATTCATCATTTCTAATAAGATCATAAATAGACTCGAAATGATGTGCAAATTCAGATAAATACGGATAGCCAAACATGCTACTACTACCTTTAAGGGTATGCATTCCACGGAAAAAATCGTGTATTGCAGTTTTATCTTTTGGATTTTCATCCAATATCAATAACGTTTTTTCCATACTCTCGATTAGTTCACCAGCTTCATCTAGAAATAGATTAATTTAATCGTTTTGTAATTTCATGCCACTTCCTCCAAACCAATTTCAATGGTACTTAATTCTAGTCCCAACAATCGAATTTAATCTAGCATTGGTTTGTTACTGCTAATTTGAAAGGAAGAACCAGTCGATTGAAAAAGTTTTTTAAGTGAAACTAATAATTGAAATCCACTTCCATCAATTGATTCAAATTGTAATACAATAGGTATTTGACCCGTTAATGTATTTTCATTCTGTTGTAAAAACTCTGTAATTGTTGAGCTTTTAAGTTCGTTTATGATAATATCTGTTGATTTCATTTGCTCAAAGATTGATATGATGCTAAAAGATTAGTATATCTCTAAATGATTTTAGACTAAAACGTAAATCATCATTATAATCAGTGCTTATTATTCTCTTTTGTACTGAATGTGTTTAAATTGACAATTTTATAATCCGATATTAACCTTCACAAATTCATGAACTCACTTATTTAGTATTTAAATACTACCTAAGAAATTCATTTTTCGATTAAAAGATAATAATATCTTATTATATGAAGAGTCTAAAGAACGAGTAAATCTGTCCGTTTATCGAAAAATGCAACCTTGATTTCACTCAAAATCGCATTTGATTTTATTTTTCAAGATGAAAATACTTAACCAATCAAGTTTACGTATTCTTGAAATTGAACTACTTTTAATCAAAAATCACATATTAAATGACGATTGGTTTTTAAAAATTAGCTTACTTACAAGTTATAAATGGGATGTATATGTGTTGGTTTTAACCTATTTAATTGAAAACATTGCGACAGCGAAAGGTATTTCCTCAAATTCGGACTTCGTTTCTATAGAAAACTTTCATTGCGTACCCCGACACGATTCGAAAATAACAAAGTACTATTTTTGCCCAACATCTAATTACTCAACAGTCACTTTTTTTGAATAGATTGGTTCATAGGCTGAGATGCTGAGTCGAAACCAAGCATGACCAAATGAAATAAATGAAATATTATCAATAGGTTACGAATAAAATCTTGTTTTAATTTATTAGGTTACAAAAAAAGTTAACAAAATCATTCACTTTACAAAATGTCAAAGTCCGAAGTTGAGTTATCCTATGGAATTAATAGTCAAACTAGCAGGTTTTGGAAGGTTTCATGCAAAAAATCGGCCTTTAATAATTGGCTCAAATATATGATTGTTGTAATGTGACTAAACGCTAAATCTTGAGTCAAATACTGTGGAAATTAAATTTGAGCTTATGTCGAAAAGTAGTATTTGCAAAAATATTCGGCGACGTTACAGGACTTGGATGGGTTAAACCCGAAAATCGACTATCCTGAAAAAGCACAATTTAAATTGAGGATGAAAAATGGAAGATCGTCAAAAACGAATGAGTTAAAAATTTGAAAAATAAAAAAAAACAAATAAATTCATCATCAATCCTAACTTATTGGTAAACAACAAGAAGGGGTAAAATAATACAAATTTAGCGGAGTATCTTAGCTTTTGATATAAAGGCCATAAATGCTTAGCTTCCAAAGTGTTTTACAACGGTCGTTTATATTATTATAGAGTAATTTTCATCATGAACACGCAAAATTATTGGCTAATGAAATCTGAGCCAGATGTATTTGGAATTGAAGATTTGAAAAACGCCCCGAAGCAAACTACGATGTGGGAAGGTGTCAGAAATTACGAAGCTAGAAATTTCATGAGAGACAAAATGAAGATAGGAGATGGTGTTTTATTTTATCATTCCAATGTTACACCTCCTGCTATCGTAGGAACCGCAATAATCTCTTCAAATTCATACCCGGATCCTAGTCAGTTTGATTCCGAAAGTGAATATGCAGATCCCAAAAGTACGGAAGAAAAACCTCGTTGGTACTTAGTTAACGTAACCTTTAAAAGTAGATTTAAAAGGGCAATAACAAGGGAGGAACTTCAATCTCATCCTATTTTATCCGAGATGATGTTGTTTAAGCGAAATCGTCTTTCAATTACACCTGTTTCAGAAGAGGAATGGAATAGTATTCATAAAATTTTAGAAGAATAATACATTATGAGCATTGAAATGTTCTCACTTAAAGGAATTTATCCTGTACAACTTTTAAAAGAACTAAATAATTTAGGTGTCATTAATTCAGATGCTGATTTTCCAATTTCAGAAGATCAGTTGCAACCTAATTCTTTAGATTTAAGACTTGGCAAAATAGCCTATCGTGTTCGTTGTTCATTTTTACCTGAAAATGAAACCGTTTCAGAGAAATTAAACACCCTTAGTATGCACTCATTTTCTTTGGAAAATGGGGCAGTTTTAGAACCAAATTGTATATATATTATTCCTCTTTTAGAATCATTAGATTTATCGAAACTTAAAGATATTTCTGAGACCAAAGCTTTTTGGGAAGAGATTACTGCTAAAGCCAATCCGAAAAGTTCAACCGGTAGATTAGATATTTTCACAAGAGTAATTACCGATTTTTCTCATCGATTTGAAGAAGTCAAACCAGGGTATAAAGGCTCTCTATATTTAGAAGTAGTACCAAAAACTTTTCCTATAAGAGTAAGAACTGGTCAAAAATTAAATCAACTTAGGATTAGAAATAGTGATACAACAATTTCAGATTCTGAAATAAAACAACTCCATAATTCATTTCCATTATTGCTTCATGAAAATGGAAATGCTCTATTACCCAATGAATTAAAAGTTGCACATGGCTTATTTATGAGTGTAAAATTACATGGTGAAGAAAATGAGGTAATTGGATATAAAGCAAAGAAGCACAGAGATTTAATTGATTTAGATAATATTGGACATTACAAAACATCAGATTTTTGGGATCCGATTTATACTCAATCTGATGATTATATTATTCTTGAACCTGAAGCATTTTATATTTTTTCATCGAAAGAAAGATGCAGAATTCCTGAAGATTTTGCAGCTGAAATGGTACCTTACGATACGGGTTCAGGCGAGTTGAGAACACATTATGCAGGTTTTTTTGATTCTGGATTTGGTTGTACCGCTGATGGTAAGGGAGCACGAGCTGTATTGGAAGTCCGTTCGCATGATGTTCCATTTTTGATCGAAGATGGGCAAACATTTTTCAGAATGGTTTTTGAACGTAATGCACTAAATCCTGATTCTCTTTATGGTGTTAACTTAAAAAGTAACTATCAAGGGCAGGATTTAAAACTAGGAAAACAGTTCAAAGTTATTTGATTTAGAATGGCAAGATTAGTTTCAAAATGTGTTTGTAAGCGTATTACATTTAAAGAACTAAAGGATCTTACTGAAGAGAAGGGAATTCATTCTTTAGAGCAAATAGTGGAAGAAAAAATTGCATGTTCAGGTTGTGGAATGTGTAAGCCTTATGTTTCTAAAATGATGGTAACTGGTGAAGTTGAATTTAAACCTGGTGATTATCATATTTAATTTCCATTTTACCAAATCTAAAGGTCAATTTTTTGTTTTACTCATCTCAAATTGTGAGTTTTGACAATTTATCTTGTCAAAATTCATTTGATAGATTCAGTTTATCATTCCAACTTTTAAATACCAAAGACTTAGAATGTCATTAACTAAACCAGACGAATTATTTTATTGTGAAAAGAAATATATAAATCTTGAACTGAATTCAGCTTCACTTGTTGGTCAGGAAGCTATTCATTGTTCAAAAGTATTACGATATAAAGAAGGAGATGAACTATTTTTTACAGATGCGGAGTCGGTTTTATATAGAGGAATACTTTCAAGAATTAAAAAAGGAGAAGTTGATATTCAAATTCTTTATTATGAAGCACTGCCTGATGAAAATGAGAAAAGCTACCCAATAATATGCATAGGTGTGTTGAAAAATAAAGAAAGAATGGAATGGCTAATTGAAAAAGCAGTTGAGATTGGAGTTTCGGCAATTTATTTTATTCATTTCAAAAGGTCGGAGAGAAGTAAAATAAATTTAGATCGATTTAAGATTATTGCACTTTCTGCAATGAAACAGTCTCAAAGGCTTCAAATTCCAAGAATTGAATATTTTGAGAGCTTAGATGATTATTTAAATGTTCAAAAAAACTACAGCTACAAACATTTTGTTGCACACGAAAAAGTTAATTCAAATAACTCATTTCATCATTTCTTGAAAAAAAAGTTAGCAACTGAAAAACCAGTTTTTTGGATTGGTCCTGAAGGTGGGTTCACACAGGAAGAAGTAATGGAATTAAAACAGAATGTCTCTGCAATTCCAATTAGTTTAGGTAACTATCGTTTGAGGGCAGAAACTGCAGCTTTATTCGTGCTAGCAAATACCTCATATAATAATTAGAAATGTAATGTTTTTTCTAGATTTGAAATCAAATCCAAATCTACAGGCTTAGTTAGAAAAGAATGAATTAAGGGGTCTTTTTCAGCTCTTGCTTTATCTTCATCGAGTATTGAAGATGATAGTATTACTGTTTTAGTTTTAATGGTTAGTTTTTCTCGAATACTATTTAAAAACTCCCAGCCTGAAATCAATGGCATATTTAAATCTAAAAAAAGTAATTCTGGCAATTCTTCAGGGGGCATAATTTCTAATAAACTCAAAGCAAAGCTGGCATCTGAGTAAGAATTTATATCAGAGTTAGGAAATATTTTTTTGCACAACTGTTCTACTATAAAACAGTTAATTGGCTCATCATCAATGATTATTATTTTTTTTAGCATAAAAAAAAGCCGCTAAAAAAAGCGGCTGTAAAGAATCGCAAAAGAGAGATTATTGACTGTTTTTGCTATTTTGAACTTCAATGCGAATTTCCTGCGCAAGTGTTTTTAACTCCTGAAGACCTTTTCTTATTCTGGTTCCGGCAGTTTTATTACCTTTGTCATAAAATTTATCGAAGTCCGCTTCCATACTGTCAACTAAGTTCTTCAGTTCGGCAAAACGACTCATAGTTATTCTCCAATTGGTTTAAAGTTAGGGTAAGTGTTGCAATTATCAACGAAGTGAATCTAACTATAAGATTTACTTGAGTCAAGTTAGTAATGCTTAAAATGTTCATAAAAAGCCATATTTCTAAAAATAATTATGTTTATGAGCTTTTTAAAGTGAATAAAATTCCTAATAAAGAAAAAAAAGTCACAAAGAAGTAAAAATATGATTAAAAAAAATGCCCTTTATTGTATTTAAAAAGCAACTTTGAAATTTAAATCCGCTTGGAAATCTGTTAGAGTTGTTAAAAAATAAGATTTTCCTGCTCTCAATACTTCTTCAGGTACTAAATTTAAAAGCTCAGTTTCGTTTGGTTGTTGTTCCTTAAAGCTTAAATTCGCATTTTCTGAAATCGCAAAACATAAACAGATTGAGTTCTCAAATTGACAGGATAACTCAAAACCTAATTGAGCTGAAGAAATTGTTGAATGGTGTTTGCCTGTTGATTTACTCACTAAATTAGAAAAGGTAATTATAACTTGTAGTGGAAGAGTGTGCAAATAGTTACCATCAATTTGAATAAAATCATTTTCGATTATTACAAGATCACGTTGATAACCATGAATTCCAATAGAGGACAATCCAGAATCCGCTAAGAGTGAAATTAGTTTTAAATTAATCTCTTTAATCGATCGTTCAATAGCTTCATGTTCACTCATTCCATTTTTGATAAGTTGTTGTGAATAACTATTATCTCCATGAACTAAAATGATTCTTCGATTTTTAAATGCACCTAATTTTTGGGCAAACGATTTCATGAACAAGTTTTGATCTAAATGTTCAGAATCTAATAAGATAATTAAGGTTGATTCCATTTATTAAAATTTTTTTAAAGATGAACTCATAAAAGAATGTGGCAACAGGTATTGTGCAATAATCTCTGAATGTGTTTCATCGCCATGATACATAATTATTCTTCCAAATGGTGAATGTTCATTAATCACTTGTCTACAAGCTCCACAAGGTGTTCCGTAAATTGCTTTAGGCGCAAAGATATACATGTCTCCTAAAGACATTGCCCCGTTTGAAATTGCTCGTGATAGAGCAATTCGCTCAGCACAAAGTCCCATTCTCCAATCAGTGTTTTCAATATTAACTCCCGAGATACAACCTTTTTCAGTTTTGATGAAACAGACTACAGCAAAATCTGATTCTGAAATTTTTGGAAAGGGTAAAAGCGTTTTTAAATCATCAAGCGTAATATCATCTTTTTCACTAAATGTTAGAGCCCAATTTAATTCTGGTAGAATTTCATGAACAGTTACCTTAAAATGATATTCATTTTTCAAATAAACTAATTGAGGATGATTTAATAATTTTCCTGATGGAATAATAACTTCTAGTACGTTTTCACCTGTACTTAAGCAACCATAAATGGAAGCCTGAAAGCAAGAAATGGTATCGGGAAATGCTCCATTTTCAATTCTTACCCCAATATGTGCAAATCCTTTTTCATCTAGGGCAACACAAACTTCCGCTTTTCCTGAATAGGGTACATAAGCTCGATCTTCAAGTGTTTTCCAATTCATAAATACTTCTTTTTTAGTTTGATGTCGGGACTAACAGAGTCATTTCAAAATCTTGTGCTTTAACGTTATTCATGTCTTGAAGCACTACTTTGTATTTACCCGTTAACCATAATTCAGTTTGATCATTATAATGATTAGACATTGGGATTCCTGATTGCCCACCAGGAATTACACTTTGTGTTTCACTTAAATCACTTAAGTCAATTATTCTTCGAATACTTGGTCCGAGTATCATTTTAAAAGGATTAGACCAATTATATTGACCATTATTGACGGTCATTCCGTTACCAGAAACTCCATAAGGGCCTCTACTCAACACGTTTTTAACAATTAATTTTAGAATTTCTGGCGCATTCTCTTGCTCAATTGCTTTATTAAAAAGAGGTGGTTCAAGAGTCAATTTATGTAAATTTTCCCAACGCCAATTATAGGTTTCATCACCTAAGCTATCATGGAGATACAGAATTGTTTCTTTCATCGATTTGAGGATGATCTCATCCCGATTTTCAATCTCAACGCTGGTTTGGTCATCAAAAAGAGCATTATCTTTATCTTTAATGAGTTGATGCATTACTCGAATAGGTACATTTTCCAATTTTGTTAATTGATTGAATAATTCTGCTGAAATTTCATCACCAAGTGTATTCTGAGTAAATTTCATGAAAAATATGTCAAATATACTTGCCGCACTTGAACTTATATCATAATTATACAACCAATTTGATAAATAAGTATGCGCAATTTTCAAATCTCCATCTTCACTTAGGTGTGGTTTCAAAATGGGAAGAATGTACTGTGTAATTGCTTTAGCATGATGTGAAAATACATTTTCCTGAAAACTTTCAAAATCAGAGGGTTTAAATTGCTGTTTTGAAGTCAGCATTTCCTCAATTTGTTGGTACCGAGATTCTGGTTCATAAAAAGTAGCTAGATAATAAGGATAACCTTCTGATACGATAGCGTTATTGGCATTGGCAATCCATCCTTTTTCTGGATTTATAATTTGTGGCATTTTATTAGTTGGAATCCATTCATTCCATCTATGTTCAGGATTCCACCCTTCAGCCAATAGAATTGGATTGTGTTTTCGTATTGGAAGTTTAGCCATGGAAAAAAGTGCAATATTACCATTTATATCAGCATAAGTCATGTGTTGACCAGGAACGGCAAATGCTGTTTTCAACTTTTTGACTTTTTCGAAAGAATCAGCATAATTTAATTCAAGCATCATCCCAAACTCATTTGATAGTTCATGGCCAGTCCATCGCATGGCAATTAATAGAGAATCACCCAAACTACTTGAATTAATAAAATCGTTTATAATAACACCATTTTGTGTTATTTTGACCTCAGAAACAACTTGGTCACCATCTTTAACTTTTATATAAGATCGGTCAAACTCAAAAGGTGCATACGTTTCCAAAGTTGAATTAATATTTTTAACATAGAGTCCACGATCGGAGGGATGTTGTTTTTCTAAATAAAAATCAGTGTCATCAGCCATCATATTTGTAAATGACCAAGCAAAGAAATCGTTTTGACCTAAAATAAAAATTGGTGAGCCAGGATGCATTGCTCCTGAAAGATTCTTCCCATTTAAGTTCAAGTGCATTTCAAACCATTTTCCTGGTATATTGATTTCTAAATGTGGATCCCCAGCTAAAATTGGAAATCCTGTTGTAGATTTTGATTTATCAACAACCCATGCGTTACTTCCAATATGTGAACCTTTTGAACCCCAATAATTTCTGGCTTTTTCATCATTATTTAATAATTCGCCAAGAATTTTACCTGTTTTTTCCCATTCATCATAATGAATACTAAAAAATTTGCCTTTTGGCCATTTAGGAATAAGCGATTCAAATTTTTCCTTTGGCAATTCAGCTGCTAATTTTGCGTATGCCAATTCTGGCAACCAAGAAACATTTAATTCCCAAGCTAAAAGACGAATTAAAGCCATAGAATGAGTTGGAGTCCATAAAATGGGTTTCATGCCAGTTAGAGAAAACTCAATGGGTAAATTACCTTCGTTTTCTTTTGTCCAATAATTAATTCCATCACTGTAGGCTTGAAGAATCTTTCGTTCTCTATCAGATAATTTAGCTTCCATTTTTTGTGCCATTCTCCAAAAACCAAGCATTCGTTGATAAGAGTCGATTTTTACTAAATCTTTCCCGAAAAATTCTGCAAATCTTCCTTCAGCTGCAAGTTGAACAAGGGTCATTTGCCATAATCGCTGTTGTGCCTGAATAAATCCAACTGAAAAATACAAGTCGTTTTCATTCAGTGCATTAATGTGTGGCACATTAAAAGAGTCCCAATAAATTTGAACGGAATCTTTTAATGACGGAATTGTATAAATTGCCGAATTGTCTGAAATTGGTTGCTCAAAAGTTCTGTAATAGCCAAAGCCAATTAAACTTAGAACTAATATCAATAAAATTAGAATGATGTTTCCTAAAGTTCTCATGTAATTTCTTCTTTAAATTAGCCTTAAGTTACAATTTGTTCTATTCTTAAAAAAGAACCTTTATTTTATCTTCATTTGAACTCATTCAGATTCTATTTCATGAATGCTAAAACTGGAGCTAGTACACCAACAAAATGAAAAGAGTAGTCCACTACAAAAAGTCAGATTAGTCGATTTTTTTCACATTCAAATCGAATTAAATCGCTTAATATTTTATTGTAAAGTATTTTTTGTAGTAAAGGCAATGAATAAATAGTTTTTTACAACTATAATTATGTAAGCTTAATAAATTGGCAAAAAATGATGAGTTCCATATAAATGCACTACTTCAGAAAACCGTTTTTTACGTTTTTACCTTACAATGCTTACGAATTCAACGAATAGTTTGCTAAAAACTACTTTTCGGAGTACACTCATGTATGAGTCACCATTAAAAGAAGTGTTGACTTACAGTGAATCATTCTGTTTAAGTTTGTTTTGGTTCTAAAATTTAACCCCGTCAGATTTCAACATCGACTTTTAATCATTTTTCTAATTCAATTAGTGATTATTTATGTTACATAGAATGAATACAAATTAAGTCTTATAGGTACGATATTGATGATAAGAAGCTGAATTTTACTTAAATTGTTTTCGCTTTATACTGAGCTACACAATTAAATACTAAAATTTTTAACACTAAGAATGGTCTTTGTATGAGTAATTCTGCAAACACAAAAACCAACAAGGGAATGTCAGGAATCGTTCGGAAATATATCAGTGGTTTTACTGGTCTAATTTGGACGTTATTTTTGATTGTCCATTTAGTTGGTAATCTATCTCTGTTTTCAAGTGATGGAACAGCTTTTAATAAATATGCTCACTTTTTGGAATCAACAGGTGCATTATTAATCATAGCTGAACTATCTCTCGTTGTCTTTATTTTATTACATGCCTTAAGTGGTATCCAAGTTTGGCTTGGAAAAAGAAAAGCTCGTCCTGAAGATTATAAACTATATAAATCAGCTGGGGTGAAGAGTAAACAAAGTATTTCCAGTCGAACAATGATTATTTCTGGTTCTTTGATTATGCTATTTATTGTTTTACATGTAGCTACATTTAAATTCAATTTGCATTTAGCTGCAAGTGATATTCCTAAAATAGTGATTCCTGGAATTGATGGTGAAATAAGAGATTTGTATCAAATTGTTCGAGATACTTTTAAAAATCCTGTTGCTGCATTCGGTTATACCTTTTTTATGATTTTTATTGGATTCCATTTACGCCATGGTATTTGGTCAGCTTTACAATCACTTGGTGCTATGAAGCCAAAATTATCGCCAATTATTTACACAATTGCTGGATTGTTAGCTACTCTTATAGCTGTTGGCTTTTTATCAATTCCCCTTTACATCTATTTTACCACAGGAATGTAATTTGTTATGAAAGATTTATATAATGAAATTCTTGATTCCGCACTGCTAGATGCAAAATCTCCCAGTGGTCCGTTAGAATCAAAATGGAAAAACCATAAACAAAATATAAAACTTGTTTCACCAGCTAATAAGCGTAAACACACTATAATTGTAGTTGGTACAGGTTTAGCAGGAGCATCAGCTGCTGCAACGTTAGCTGAACTAGGTTATAATGTGAAAGCTTTAACAATACATGATTCACCAAGACGTGCACACTCAATTGCTGCACAAGGAGGAATTAATGCTGCAAAAAATTATCAAAATGATGGCGATACCGTATATCGTTTGTTTTACGATACAGTAAAAGGAGGCGATTATCGTTCTCGTGAAGCAAATGTGCATCGTTTAGCTGAGGAATCAGTCAACATTATTAATCAAGCTGTTGCTCAAGGTGTTCCATTTGGTCGTGAGTATGGCGGTGTATTATCGAATAGATCTTTCGGTGGCGCTCAAGTATCCAGAACATTTTATGCTAAAGGTCAAACTGGACAGCAATTATTACTTGGCGCTTATTCAGCGATGATGAGAATGGTTGATGCTGGCAAAATCGAGTTGCTTTCACGTCGTGAAATGTTAGATTTAGTAACTGTTGATGGCGTTGCTAGAGGCGTAGTTGCAAGAAATTTAGTAACAGGAGAGATAGAACGCCATGCTGGTTCAGCTGTACTTTTATGTACTGGTGGCTATGGAAACGTTTATTTCCTTTCAACAAATGCAAAGAATTCGAATGTTACTGCAGCTTGGAGAGCTCATAAACGTGGTGCTTTAATGGCAAATCCATGTTATGTTCAAATTCACCCGACTTGTATCCCTCAATCAGGTGATTATCAGTCCAAATTAACCTTAATGTCTGAATCCTTAAGAAATGATGGTCGTGTTTGGGTTCCTACTAAGAAAAATGATACTCGTAAACCAATCGATATCCCTGAAGAGGAAAGAGATTATTTCTTAGAACGTAAATATCCAAGTTTTGGAAACTTAGTTCCACGTGACGTGGCATCAAGAAATGCAAAATATATGTGTGATGAGGGGCGCGGTGTTGGAGCAACTGGAAAAGCTGTTTATTTAGACTTCGCTGATTCAATTAATCGTTTAGGAAAAGCAATGATTGAAGATCGTTATGGTAATTTGTTTGAAATGTATGAACGAATTACAGGTGATAATCCTTATGAAACACCTATGCGAATTTATCCCGCTTCTCACTACGCAATGGGTGGTCTTTGGGTTGATTACAATTTAATGACTACTGTTCCTGGTTGTTTTGCATTAGGAGAAGCAAATTTTTCTGATCATGGCGCTAATCGTCTTGGTGCATCTGCACTTATGCAAGGTTTAGCAGATGGTTATTTTGTAATTCCTTACACTTTAGGTGATTATTTGGCGAATACCACTCTTCCAAAGGTATCCGCTGATGATGAAGTATTCAAATCAATTGCTAAAGAAGCTGAAGACCGAATAACAAAATTGCTGAATATTAATGGGAAAAAAACTATGTTGGATTTCCATAAAGAATTAGGTGCAGTTGTCTGGGATCAAATCGGTATGTCGAGAACTAAAGAAGGTTTGGAAGATGCAATTGCAAAAATCAGAGCAATAAAAGAAGATTTCTGGACAAATTTAAAATTAACTGGAGAGAAAAATACTTTCAATAAGTATTTAGAATTTGCAGGTCGTGTTGCTGATTTTATTGAATTAGCAGAATTAATTGCAATTGATGCTCTACATAGAAATGAATCCTGTGGTGGTCACTTCAGAGAAGAATATCAAACTCCTGAAGGAGAAGCTCTTCGTAATGATGATGAGTTTGCTTATGTTGCAGCATGGGAATTTACAGGTGAAAAAAAGAAACCTAACTTGCACAAAGAAAAATTAGTTTTCGAAAATATTAAGCTTTCACAAAGAAGTTATAAATAAGGCTTTAATTATGAGTAAAGATTCTATCCGTTTAAAATTAAAAGTATGGCGTCAGGAAGGCCCTAAAGTAAAAGGGGAGCTTAAAAACTATGAAGTTTCTATAAGCACTCATGCTTCATTCCTGGAAATGTTAGATGTATTAAATGAAGATTTAATCAAAAAAGGGGAGCGTCCTCTTGAGTTTGAACACGATTGTCGTGAAGGTATTTGCGGTTCTTGTTCATTAGTAGTAAATGGTATGGCACACGGACCACAGCGAAATACGGCTGTTTGTCAGTTGCACATGCGTCAATTTAAAGATGGTGATACCATTACAATTGAACCTTGGAGAGCAAGTGCTTTCCCAATTATTAAAGATTTAGTAGTTGATCGTTCTGCATTTGACAGAATTATGTCTGCTGGTGGATATGTTTCTGTAAATACAGGTGCTGCAGCTGATGCGAATTCTATTCTTATTGGTAAAGATTTGGCAGATCAAGCATTTGATTATGCAACCTGTATCGGTTGTGGAGCATGTGTTGCTGCTTGTCCTAATGCTTCCGCCTCATTATTTACAGGAGCTAAAATCTCACAATTAGCTCTATTGCCACAAGGAAATCCAGAACGCAAACGTCGTGTTCAATCAATGGTTAATCAAATGGAAGCTGAGGGTTTTGGCGACTGTTCTAATCATGGAGAATGTGAAGCGGTTTGCCCTAAAGGTATTTCAATTTCTGCGATTGCAATGATGCGTAGAGAATATGTGAAATCTTATTTCTAAGTAAGGTTTAAAAGCACTGATAGCTGTTATCAGTGCTTTTTTTTTGAAAAATTGTACAGATGGATTTAACCCAACTTGAAAATCCATCTCTCACTCCACCCCTAAAAATCAAGTTTATCGCACTTTTTTTGCTTTTTTTACCGAGTTAATTAGTGGCCCTATTTTAAAATAAAAATCGTAAGTCATTGGTAGCCAATACTTTATTATGTATCATTTTCAAGTTTAATTAAAGAAACGAATAAATGAGTTTGCAAACTGTAGTAATAAAATAACAAATTTCTATTTTGGTAAAAGTTTACAATCTAAACAATGGTAAGAGAGATTAATAAGTCTTAGTTTTATTATGATAGGTAAATATGAAAAGAACTTTGAGTTGTTTCAATCAGCTTGAGGATGCACTTAATTTAAAATTCTGTTTTTTCGAGTTTGAATCACTTAGTAAAATTACATGTTCTCGAAAAATAACTTGAGATTGTCTTACAAAATAGATAAAATACAATTATGTCATATTAATTATATTGGTTGGAAATATGAAAGCAGAAATCAAAAAATCGGTAAAAATTATTTGGGTTATTTATGGAAGTTTACTCGGAATTCTCTTAACGGCGATTGCTTATTTTGGAGTAGTATCTGAATTTAATAGTGCAGCTATTCAATTTATTTCACTAGCAACAGCATATATATTTGCAGGTTTATTTTCAGCTTATGTTTCAGATGGGCAAGTTTTTAAATAGATTGGAATTGCAGGTGCAAGTATAACAGTTGTTGCGTTATTATTTATTCTTGCTTTTTCTGGAAGAATTGAGTTAACACAATCGACCTTAGTGTTCGGAATACTAGGGTCCATTATATTGACTTATTCTGGTGCTTGGGCAGGAGAGAATATGAAATATGAACCTGAACTAGTAAATAGAAGTTCAGAAATTACTGAATTTAGATGGAATTGGGTAGGAGTTGGATTTATTTTGGGTGTTGGTTTAAATGTCTTGTTTTCAGTTATACTTGCTCCAATTTACACCAAAGATTTAACGATTTCATTTCATATGTTCATGCTAAGTACATTTCTAACAGGATGTATTGCGGCTTGGTATTCACCTGGAGTTACACTAAAAGAACCTGCCTTAGCTGGAATATTAGCCGTTTTGCTTGAATGGGTGCTAATTGAGTTTGTTCTAGAAATTAGCTTAAGTGCAGCTACACTAGTTATCGGTTTATCAATTGGATTTATATTAACCTTATCAGGTGCTTATCTAGGCGAAAAATTGCAAGAAATAAATAGCCAAAATTTATAAAAGGTGTTAATTATTAATAATTTTCACTGAAGTATGTAGTTGCTATGTTGGGGCTGTCGCTCATCATTCTATTCATTCTGAATGCTGAGTTAATATTTGAGTCCACTCCAAAAAGTCGATTCTTTCGGTTTACACCCATCCAAATCATACAAATTTGACGAATAGTTTGCTAAAAAATACTATTCAGAGTACACTCATATTTTGATTTTGGATAGGGAGTTTTTTTATTCACCTAAAGCATATTCAAAAGTATAGCTCAGTTCATAATAAAATAAAAGCTAAGTTGAATCTGATTTCAAAAACATAAATTAGCTTAGAATACTATTAATGTAGATTGCTAAAAATGATGCATCACTAGTTTAGGAGCTTGTGTCAATTATTGAAGTATTCGCTTCAAATCATATTATAAACTCATTATAAAGTAAAGGTGAATTAAGTAATTATTTATGAGAACTGTAAATCTTTAATCGTTTACATTTCACGGTAAAGTGGAAGGCCTAAATAAAATGTGGTTCCAATACCTTCTTCAGAGTCAAAAGTAATACTTCCATTATTTGCTTCCGCAAACTCTTTACAAAGAAGAAGTCCAAGTCCAGTACCTTTTTCACCAGCTGTACCAACTGAATTATAATTCGCATCCAAAGAAAAAAGACGATTTTTAATTGATTCATTCATACCGATACCATTCTCCATAAAGGAAATTGTACAAAAATTAACGTTAATCTCTTTCAGTTGAATTCTAATTTCTCCATTTACATTTGTAAACTTAAAGGCATTATTAATTAGATTTCTTACAATAAATGAAGTTTGATTAAAATCCGAATAAATTAAAATGCTATCAGGTAGTTCATTTGTAAGTTCAATAGATTTTGAATCAGTTAATGGATAAAATAATTGTTTAATTTCATTGATTAACTTTTTTATATCAATTATTTGGGGTTTTGAAGGCTCATTTGACATCTGTAACTTTGCCCAGTTAATTAGATTCTCCGTTAAATCATAGGTCTTTGAAATAGTATTTTTAAACAAATTTTCAATATCTGTTAATTCTTTAGGTGAAAACATCGATTTGTTTTCAAAATATAAGATGGCAAGTTGATTTAATGAGCAAATAAGACCTTTTAAATCGTGGGCAATAATCCCAAAAAATTTGTCTTTAATAAGATTGAGTTTCGTTAAATCGTTTTTTTGTTCAGTTAGTAATTCTGTCTGCAAGTCTAATTTATTTTAATACTTACGTAAGTGTTTATTAATAAAATAAAAGCCTATAATAAAAGCAATTAGAAAGAATCCAAATATGAAACTAATAAATAAAATTCGATTCTGTAATTGCAGTGTTTCGGCTTGTAATGTATTTGTTTTTTGAAGTAAACCCGTTTCTTTTTCAAGTTTAAATGCAGTTAGAGCAGATTTCATTAATTCAGATCGATCTAGTTGCTGATTCTTTACTAAGGAGTCATTAACTATTGTACTTTCTTTCAAAAAAAGTAAAGCTTTATTTGTAGTTTTTGTTCGATTATAGAACTCAGTTATTCTACCATAAACGGTTCGCAGTAATGAAGGATATGGAAATACTCTTATTAGATTAAGGGCTCCATTCAAATAGTTGAGCTCTAATTGATCATTTTTTTGAGTGATTGAATAGATGCTAAAAAAGGAAACTTTCAATTGTTGCAATTTTTTGAGATTGTTCACCTAATTGATTCGAAATTTCTAGTACTTTCAAGAAAAAAGTATTGGCTTCATTAAACTTGTGACGTTTATAATTAATTTTACCCATTACATTGTAACACGATGATAAAACTGAAAGTCTGTTTATTTCTTCATTTATTTGTATTGCTTTTTGAGTGAAAAATTCCGCAGAATCTAATTTACCCGCATTATAAAGTGACTCACCATAATTATGCATAGTTACACCTATTCGTTCATAATCACCTGTCCTCAAGAAGTATTCATAAGATTTTCTGTGATAATTCATCTCATCTTCAATATTTCCTTGTCGTCTATAAATATGACCAAAAGAGATAAATATATTTGCTAGGCCTGTTGAATCACTTAATTCTATAAATAAGTTCATTGCTCTTTGAATAAATTCTGATGAAGCAACATAGTTTTCATCAACTGAATAAATGCTACTTAGAATACGGTAGGCATAGGCGAGATTCCTTTTATCATTTTTTAAAGTAGCTTCTTCAATTAATTCGAGCGCGTAATCTAACGAAGTTTTAGTATTAACATACACTAATTCCCTAGCTAAAATAAGTTTTGCTGCGTTAATTTCATTTTTATCTGATGAGTTCTCAACGATGTTTTTTAAGCTATCAATTATTGTTTGAGCTGTTGCACATGGAAATGAAAATGCAAAATAAAAAATGATAATAACACAGCGTTTCTAGAAATCATGCTCCAATACAGACTCGATTCTGCTAATAATTAAATATTGAGTCAACTCTGAAAAGTCGATTTTTGCGGATTACACCCTTCCAAATCCCATAAATTCGACGAATATCTTGTTAAAAACTACTTTTCGGAGTACGCTCAATATTTAAAACTATTTAAATTTGATAGGATAAAATTTCCTAATCGGAAGGAAACTTAAATATAATAGGAAAATTTATTTAAAGAACTCTTAATTATTCTTAAATAAAAATTTAAATAATCATAAGAAAGGTATGAATTAGAGAATCTCTGCATCTTGATATTAACACATTTTAATTAACTGAGTAAAAGCGTATTTGTTTTATAAAATTATAAAAGTATTTTTCTGAATGAATAATACCCTCTTACTTATTGTTATAACTTACTTTATACCTTTTACTTTTAAGGTTCAAGCCCAAATAAGTTCGAACAAAAGTATAAAAGAGAGCAATTTAAATTATGTTCTTGTTGATAAGCATATAAATAACCTGAGGGATTTTTATCAAATTGACGAAAAAAAGGCACTAAATGAAGTCCATGAAGCTGAAAAACTTGCTTTGCAAGATAAAAACTTCGATTTACAAATTTATGCTTTATCTAAAGCTGCATTTGTATTTTATGAGCTAAACAATTTGCATCACGCATTAACCTACATATCAAAGGCCCTAAATATTGAAATTGCTCATACTGAAGAAATTAGCGTGGACACTAAAGTAAGACTTCTAAACTCTTCAATTTTTATTTACTTCAAATCAAACTCAAGCGTTTCAATTGCAAATGATTTAATTAAAAAATTGGAAATATTATTAGTTAATAATAAAAATAATACAAATTTTGGATTCTACGCAAGTCATTTAGGTAATTCATATTATTTAGTAAGAGATTTAGAAAATGCAAAGAAATGGACTGAGAAAGCATTTTCATCCTTAAAAAGTCAAGATAGTTTAAGCTATATATCGACGGGTATTCAATTAGCATTTATTTATTCGGAAAATAACGAAACTAAAAAAGCTTTAGAATTAATGGATAGTTTATCAGATAGGATGGATAATTCATCAAATGAGTTACTAGTTAATTTTTATGGGAATTATGCACAACTTTTGTTTATGAATAATGAACCAGAAAAAGCCATTGAGATGTTTAAATCAATTTATTCTAAACTTAATAATTCGTCATTGGATAAGTTTCATAAACATAATTTAGCCTTTAGGATTGCACAGATTTATTTTTACTCTAGTAACTATAAAGACGCTTTAGAGTGGGCTTTAGATAGTTATGAGTACTCAAAGAAATATGGAATCAGCACCAAATACTATGAATTATTAAAATTGCTTCAACAAATTTATTTAAATAGAAGTAATTATAAAAAAGCATATACATATTTAGAGGAGGAGTTAGTATTAAAGGATTCTCTGAATGAATTAAGATTAAAAGACGAATTGTTTAAATTAAAATCTGAGTTAGATAGTTCTTTGGTTATGGCTGAATATAATGCCCTTGTTAAAGTACAAGAGTATGAACGTTACATATTATATGTATTTATTTTATTTTCTATCATTTTAATTACATTATTTGGCATTCTTTTTAGAGCTAATAAAAAAACGAAATATCTTAATGTAATTTTAGCTGATCAACACATCATGATTTCAGAACAAAATGAAAAATTAGAAAATGCCGTTCGGACTAAAAATCGCATATTTTCCATTATTGGTCATGATTTAAGAGGGCCAATAAGTACTATGTATTCATATTTGGATATCATTTCGGATGAAGATACAGATGTAAATTTATTAGATTCTATAAAAGAGCAACTTAGAATTGCTATGGAAACATCGATGAATTTATTAGACAATTTAGTGTTTTGGGGGCAAACTCAACAAGAAGAGATTAAACCTACTATAAATAAAACAAATTTAAATGAATTATTAGATGAAATATTGTTACAACAAGCTATTTATGCAGCATCAAAAAATATTAGATTAGACGTTCCAAATAAAGAAAATTGTTATATTGAGACAGACACTAGAATGATGTCGGTAATTTTAAGAAATTTGTTAGCAAATGCTATAAAATTCACCCCAATAAACGGAATTGTTAGTTTAAATTGTTCATTAACCGATTTAAATATGTTTGTTGAAATTCGTGACTCAGGAATTGGAATGAGTGAAGAGCAGATAAAAATAATTCAAATGGGTTTAGTAGATTCCGAAAAAGGTACGAATAATGAAAAAGGGTATGGTTTAGGATTACAACTTGTTCAAACTTTTACAAAACAACTCGGAGGAACAATTAGTATTAAATCAAAAGAAGGAGAAGGAACAAGTATTCATTTGAATTTTCCTAGAACATATTCATTATTTTGAATTTTTTAGTAGTATTAAACTTATGGAAATTAACTTTAGAATATCAATTATTGAGTGAAAGATAGATTTAGATTCAATCCATTCTAAATTAATATTCTTTATTTATTGTAAAAAAAATAAATAGTAACTATAAAAAATATATAAACACAATAATTTTCAAATTAATTTATGAAGCGTTATCTAAAAATAGATGTTATCTATATAAAGAAGTTCATCTTAAAAAAAATAGAATAATTGGAAAGTGTGAGTTCTCTTAAGTAAATGATTATAGTCAATTTTAACCCTATAAAATAGTACATTATGTCTTTTTATATATATACCAACATTTTTATGTATTAGATTCTCACACAGTAAGTAAACATTTTAACTATAATGATCTATTTATACATAAAAATGGTTTATAAAAAATGTAAAATTAGTTTAATTTATTACATTAATTTAATTGTATAAAATGACATTTACTGTAAATTCATCTATTTTAAAAATATATTTTCTATGCACTAATCTACGATGTGTGAAGAGCAGAATGGTTGAAAAGTCGATAACTCAGACTGTTCAGAATGTTATCATAATAATATGTTAACTAATTATTTTAACTGATCTTGCAGACAAGAAATAAGTGCTTGAATATCTTTTTCATTATTATAAACATGTGGAGAAACACGAATAGCATCACCACGAAGGGAAACCATAACTTTACGTTCAGCTAATTGATCAACTAATTGATGTTTATTGATAAAGCTTGGTAAATAGAAGCCAAATAAATGATCCGCTCTATATTCACTATTTTCGATGGCAAATTCATTATTAGTTAAAAAATCCATTAGTGGAATAGTAAGTTTACGGCAGTAAGATTGGATGTACTCAGGAGTCCAATTTAATAACTGATCTAGAGATTTATCCAACATGGGTAAATGTATAAAACTGCTAAATTCTCCCATATTGTATCGAGCCGCTCCTGGCATATAATCGTCAGTATAATTAGTAAGTGCAGAAAAGTCTTTTGCATTTGCCCGATTTAACCAAGATTCTTCAAGAGGAATTCCTTCGTTAAATCGTTCACTGTAATAGGCACAACCGCTTCCATAAGGCCCCATCATCCATTTATATGCAGGAGTAACCAAAGCATCGATATGCATTTTTAGAACATCAATTGGATAAGCACCAACAGATTGTGTACCATCAACAATAAGCATAGCACCTTTTTCTTTGCAACGTTTGCCAATTGCTTCCATATCGAAAAGGGTTCCATCAGCCCAATGAACCATAGACATCGCCACCATTGCGGTATCTTCATCTATCGCTTCAAGCAAACGTTCGTTCCAAATTTTTCCGCGATTTTCTCTATAATTAGGAGGTTTAACCATATCAAGTTTAGCATTGTGCGTTTTACACCAACGTCTTAGTGAATAAACGGTACTTGGGAATTCTTCAGCAATTGTTACCGCTTTGTGTCTTCTGTTATCAGGTGCGTTTTTAATGGCGGTTGCCATTCCATAAGAAGCTGCATTTATCATGGCTACTTGTTTATAATCAGGAGCTTTAACTAATTGAGCATACTTTTCTTTTATAATTTCAGTTTGAGTAAAAAAACTTGCTGGCGGAATTAAAACTGGATTTCTTTTCAAATGAATGGACGCAATGCCAACTTCTTCAACAGATTTTAAAAGTGGCGACATGTAAGCGCAGTTTATAAAATGGATATCTTCTGGTAATGTAAATAGATGCCGCTGATCGTTCATGTGTTTATCTGAGGTTGAAAAGAAAGGTGAAAATACTGAATTGTATAGTTTTACTTTCTACTAATTTTAGTTTTTTAGTAGTTTTAAGTAATTAATTAGCTAAACTCGAATAAATAGAGTTGAGCACGATGGACAAATCAATTATCACAGATAATGAATTTCATTGAAATAAGATCGTTTAAGCTTTAAATTTGTATTATTTTGCTCAATTTTATAGCTAGAGTATAAAAATCTAAAAAAAACGTGCATTAGTTTACACGATACCCGATATTTCTCCGTTTATATCGCATTTCTATACAAGCATGATATCAAAAGAAATTTTCAAAAAAGTTAAATTATTAGAAATTCGCTCAAAAGGTTTGGTGAACAATCTTTTCGGTGGCGAATATCATTCGGCTTTTAAGGGTCGAGGTATGGTTTTTTCTGAGGTAAGAGAATATCAATTCGGTGACGATATTCGTCAAATTGATTGGAATGTAACTGCACGAGTGGGAGAACCATACATAAAAATCTTTGAAGAAGAGCGTGAACAAACGCTCATGTTGGTTGTAGATATTTCTCCGAGCAAATGGTTTGGGAGTCAAAATCAGACTAAACGTGATCAAACCGTTGAAATGTGTGCTGTTTTAGCTTTTTCTGCTATTCAAAATGGCGATAAGGTGGGTTTGCTTTTATTTAGTGACGTGATCGAAAAAGTGGTAATGCCTAAAAAAGGGAAAAAACATGTGCTTCGATTAATCCGTGAATTATACACGGTACAAGCATCGGGTACTGGAACCGATATTAATCAAGCTTTAGATTATGTGAATAAAATCTTGACAAGAAGATCAATTATCATTTTGGCAACGGATCTAATGACCGACAAGTTTGAAAAAGCCATGAAAATTACCAATCGAAAACATGACTTAGTAACAATTCTGGTACATGATAAATTTGAACGAGAATTACCTGATATTGGATTAATCCCATTTAGAGATTTTGAAACTAATCAAGTAAAATGGGTAGATACTTCATCAAAAAATGTTCGTAAGCTTTATCAGATTCAAATGAAAAAAAGATGGGATACCTTGCAAACACATTTAACAAAGTTGAAAATTGATAGCGTTACGGTTTTCACCAACCAATCGTACGTTGAACCACTCATGAATTTCTTTAAACGAAGAATTAACCGTTTCTAATGAAAAAAGGATTACTATTTTTTATTATATTTAGTTTAAGTGTATTAACTGCACAAGCACAAATGGCAGTAACCATTGTGAAAGTAGATTCTTTAAAACCAGGTGATGTATTTCCTTACATTATTGTGGTAAAAAAGAATAATAGACAATTTGATAAAGTTATTTTGCCTGATTCAGCTGCCTTTGGATCTGATTTTGAAATTAGTTCCTTTATGCATTTCAAACCAAGTGGTAACACAGATTCTTTAGTTTACAAGTTGCAATATTTTGGCGTAGGTGATAGACAATTACCTGAAGTCCCCATTCATCTTGTAAAAGGGGAAGACACATTAACTGTTAAGACGGATGTTGTACCAGTATTTTATAAAAAATTAGTTGCGGATGATGCTGGTGTTGACACGCTAAAACCATTTAAGCCAATTTTTGAATTTGCATCAAAATTCTGGGTTTACATTGTTATTATACTTTTCCTAATTGCACTTTTCTGGTTTCTATTCAAGCGATTTTATAAAAAACCTGAGGTCGAAGAAATTGTGCAACCAAAAGAAATTCCACCATTCCATGATCCCTTCAAAGAATATGATCGAGTAATAGAAGAAATTAGAAAGGGAGAATCATTAAAACAAGGGGAATATAAAATCTATTATACAGAACTCACTGATGCTGTTCGACAGTATATGGAACGAGTTTACAAAGAAAATGCACTTGAAATGACTACAAGTGAAATATCTTATGCTTTGAAACGCAAACGCTTAGATGCTCAAGTCCAGAATATGATTATGATGCTACTTAATCAAGCTGATAGAGTTAAGTTTGCTAAGTATGACCCAATTATGGAATCGGCAATAAACGATCTTGATTTAGCTCTTGATTTAGGAAAGCGTTTTAGGTCTTTAGATAGACAAAAAGTTGCAATGCTTCGTGAAGAATATGAAATCGAAAACGGTTTACGTCAGCCACCTGAGCAAGGCTCAAACGAAGAAACTGCAACCACATTTGATATGTATAAAAACCAGGCTCCATCTTCATACAAAATTGAAAAAAAGGAGAATGAGCTATGATAATTTGGTCAGATCCTTTATGGTTTTGGGCTTTTCTACTAATTTTAGTCATCATTGGACTGAATGTGTATAGATCTTTAGCTAAAAAAAATCCCTATATACAATTTTCCAATTCTGCTTCATTTGATGAATTGCCCTATACATGGCGCTTTTTCGCCATCTATTTAATCCCAATACTTCAAGTTAGTGCATTGGCTCTCTTAACATTAGCACTTGCCAGACCTCAATTACAAAATACAGTAGTTGAAAGAAATGCTGAAGGAATTGATATTATGATGGTTTTGGATTTATCCACATCAATGAGAGCGGAAGATTTAAAACCAAATCGATTTGATGCTGCTAAACGAGTCGCGACTCAGTTTGTGGACAAGAGAACATCAGACAGAATTGGAATTGTTGTTTTCGCAGCCCAAAGTTTTACGGTTTGTCCGCCATCTTTAGATTATGAATTAATTAAAAAACTTCTTCTTGATGTAAAAATGGGAGTTGTTGAAGATGGAACCGCAATAGGTATGGGTTTAGCTAATGCTGTAAATCGTTTAAAAGATAGTAGAGCTACTAGTCGAGTTATTATTTTATTAACTGACGGTCAAAATAATGCAGGAGAAATTGACCCTGTAACAGCTGCAGATTTAGCAAAATCGTATGGAATTCGTGTTTATACAATTGGTGCAGGAACACGTGGAACAGCGCCATATCCGATAGATGACCCAATATTTGGAAGAAGATATCAAAATGTTAAAGTGGATATCGACGAAGATATGCTCACAAAAATCGCAAGTTTGACTGGTGGAAAATACTATCGTGCTGTAAATACGGAAAGTTTAGCCAACGTTTATGAAGAAATCGATCGATTAGAGAAAACGGTTGTAGATGAGTTAATTTATACTGATTACAAAGATTTATATGAACGTTATCTATTAGGAGCAATTTTAGTTTGGGTATTGAGTTTTGTCTTATCAAAAACAATACTTAGAACAGAATTCTAAGATAAATTTAGAAATTCAGTTGTTTTAGGTAATCAATTTTTAGCCAATTCTGATAGTAAATTTTATCGTTTTTAAATTTTTGTAGTGAAAAATCGTCAAATTTTACTGGATATTATTTTTCTGAGTAGGCTCATTTTTTTCGGTTTTCAATGTTGAATTTCTAAATTGGAGTCAAGTTCAGTGAGATAATTTATTCAATTATACCCATTCAACTAGTTTACTATCGCCTTTTTACTGAAAAACCGTTTTTTGATGCAGACTTATCTTTATTTTTTAAATTTATTTTACACACACTATTAGAAATGCAAAAAGAATGGTCCTTTATTTTTGATGAACAAATTGAATTTATTGAAAAAGTAATTCACGTTTTTTCTTATCAATTCAAGCATATTAGGGTTTATCATGATTTTTGCACTTCTTTAAAGATTAAACCTGAAAAAATCAAAAGAGTAGAAGATATTCCTCCTATCCCAATTGATGTTTTCAAGAAAAAGAATGTTTTAAGTGATGAGTTTATCCCAGAAATCACGAAATATTTCCAAAGTAGCGGAACGGGAAATCAAGATCGAAGTAAGCATTTCGTTCCTGATTTAAATCTTTATTATCATTCTTCTTGGGAATGGTATTCTCAAAATTATCCCAATTTTCCTGTTTATGCTTATGTACCAGCATATTCAGATAATCAGCATTCATCATTAATTAGTATGTTGGATTATTTTGTAAATAAAACGAACGGTCAATTTCTACCTGTAACAAACGAGGGTTTATTTAAAGTTGATACAAGTCAGCCAATTATATTATTTGGAGCAGCTTTTGGTTTATTAAATGCTACTGATTCAAAAACCTTAACTTTACATCCAAAATCGATTGTAATTGAAACAGGTGGTATGAAAACTCATCGAAAAGAAATTACAAGAAATGAATTGCATCTTCAATTGCAAGAACGTTTAGGTTTAGATGCAAATCAAATTCATTCCGAATATGGAATGGCAGAATTATTAAGTCAATCCTATAAAATGGATGAAAAACAGGGTTTTAAATCTCCATGTTGGAAAAAAATAAGTATTAGAAATCCAGAAAATCCTTTAGAGATTTTTCCACCAAATAAAAAAGGGCAGGTCGCAATTCTAGATTTAGCAAATATATATTCATGCTCGTTTATTCTAACCGAAGATGAGGGTATTCTTAATAATGATGGAAGCTTTGATATCTTAGGTAGAATTGAGAATAGCGAATTACGTGGTTGTAATTTTTTGTTTGAAAGAGATTAAATTAAGGCTCAATTTATTTTAATTGAGCCTTAATTGTAACATTTTCAACTTTGAGTGTACTCCGAAAAGTAGTTTTTAGCAAACTATTTGTCGAATTCGTAGGATTTGGAAGCGTGAAAATCGAAAGAATCGACTTGTAGGAGTGGACTCAACTTTTTATTAAATCAAATCTTTGATTGGAAATTTTAAATAGGCTAAGCTATTTGTTGTAAAGTATGAAAAATTAAGTGTAAGCCATTTCTGAAATCTGTTCAATATAAAATCTAAGATAATTATGAATTGAAGTTCATAGGTCTCAGTAATTAATACCAAACATAGACTAAAATAAGCTTAGGGTTTATAATAATCTTGCTGAAAGTTCAATCTTTACACCTGTTAAAGCACGAGAAACAGGGCAATTTGCTTTCGCTTCATTTGCTATCTCAAGAAAATGCTCTTCATCAATTTTTTTTACGAAAGCTTCAACTTCGAGATGAATCGTTGTAATGGTAAATCCTGCTTCTGTTTTTTCTAGTTTTACTGTTGCAATAGTTGCAACTTGAACTGGAATATATCCTTTTTTTTCTAAAGCAACACTTAATGCCATTGAATAACAGCCTGCATGAGCTGCTCCAATTAATTCTTCAGGATTTGTACCAACGCCTGATTCAAATCTTGAAGAGAACGAGTATTGTCCTGCAAATGCTCCACTTCCAAGTTTCATTTCACCGTTTCCAGTTTTTAAATCTCCATTCCATACTGCTTCTGAGATGCGTTTCATTTCTTTTTAACTCCTTCTTACTAAAACAATTAGTTGGATGGATCGAAAGTTTAAAATAATATTAAATCCTTCAATACCAATGTAGATAGAATGTGCAAATAAGTTCTGATTAATCAAAACGAAATAGAAAAAATTTCAATCTTGGTAGGTAAAATGATGAAAATAGAAGATGAATTATTTGTTATATAAAAACTCAAATGGAAAATATTTCAAATCAACCCAAATTGATTGGGAGTTCAACAACCAATTGATTTTTAGATTGTATCGGAAGATTAAATAATTTATTTACAATGGTATTTATTTTTACTTCGTACCTGTAAAAACTTGAGTTTGACCATTGAAAATTAAGGTCCAAGTTAGAGTATTTCCATTAACGTCACCCACAAATGAACCTTCAGTTTGGCCGTCATAAGTTAAATATACTGGCTTTTTCCAATTTCAGTAACGGTAACTAAATTCAAAGGAACAACAGTAGTTCCAATTGCAAAAGAAAGATTTACAAGTACCTCAGTACTTTTTATAACTGTTGTTGACGAAGGTGCTGAAATGGTTTCGATACTAATATTTCCATTATAAACGCCAGCAATTGCGCTAGCATAATCAGGGATTGAAAGAGTTTCATCTTCTTTGCAAGATGTCATGAAAATGGAGAATAGGCCTACAAAGAAATATGGAGATTTAGTGATCTTCATAAATGCTTGATTTAATATTAATTCTTTTTGATGATGACTAAAGCTTTGTACCGATTAAAAATATGGGGAATTATAGATGTCTAAATATGAAAATAATTAAACTTGTATTATCTGATTATGATAGATATACTTTTGAAAATGAAACATTGACAAAAGACATAAGAAACTTAGTTTGTGATGTAAGTCCAATTTAACCTGTTTTATTTGTATTTATTAATAGAACAGAAAGCTTTAACGAGTAAGCTATTGAATTAGCAACAATTTGTTACTATTAGACGCTTATACTCAACATACCACTAAGATCTAAAGTTAAGTGGAACTTATTATGAAAAAGAAATCTCAATTATTAAAAAAAGGTGCTATTACTGCTTTCAACTTAAAAGGGGCAGAATTAGAGCACAGAAACGTAAACAACATTCAAGCAAGCTGGCATAATGTTGGGGTTTATTTCAAAAGAGGAATGAATACAACTTCTGAAATCAACAATTTGCCTAAGAGATTCAAAAAAGATGATTTAGAATACACCTATTAAACAATGAGTAATAATTCTGAATAAGAACAACTTACTAAACAACTACAAAAGCAATTTCCAAAATTAGGTAATACTGAAGCTCGTAAGATTGTTCAAATCGTTTCTCAACAAACAAGCATTCGATCTGGTCCATACCCTTTACCAGAAGATTATGACTATTACCATGAGATTGCCCCTTCATTAACCGAGCAAATGAAAGCAATGGTAATCATTGAGCAGGGTCATCAGCATAATTTAGATAAGGATTATTTGCAGTATGATTTTAAACTAAAAGGTAGAGGTCAAGTTTTCGCCTTTATATTATCTTTAGTGGCATTTTAGGTGGTTTTTTTACCGTTCTACAAGGATTTGAAGCCGGTGGTACAATAATTAGTGCAATCGGACTATCTGGCATAGTTGCCTAGTTTTTGAAAAAAAATTAATTAATCATAAATCGATACTGTAATTTCCTCAACTTGCAACTTGATAGATAAAGATCTCTAAAAAGAGCCCCAGAAAATGACATTTGTCAATTTCTTTCACCAACTTGTTGGCTTATAATCTTTTAAAAACTTTCCGCTCCAGTGTTTTCCAGTGTTTATGCCGTCAAAAAGTGGATCTAAAACTCTAGCCATTCCATCAACGATGTCGAGAGGTGGTTGGAAGTCGTGGAGTTCTTCTTTCTTTTGGGCTAATTCTATAGGGTCCTCGTCTGTCACCCAGCCTGTGTCAACAGCATTGGTATAAATTCCAAACTTAGCTAAGTCAGATGCTGAGGTTAAGGTCAACATATTTAGTGCAGCTTTTGCCATATTGGTGTGCGGATGCCGCGATTCTTTGTGATATTTATGGAATTTGCCTACCATTGCCGAAACATTGATGATGTGTTTATTTCCAGTGTTATCTTTTTTCATTAAATGAGACAAACGATTGCAAAGTACAAAAGGAGCGATAGAGTTTACTAGCTGAACTTCTAGCATTTCATTGGTATGAATCTCGCCTAATTTTAAGCGCCAACTGTTTGTTTTTCTTAAATCTGCTTGTTGTAAATCTGCATCTAATTTCCCAGTTGGAAATACCTCTACAGATTCTAAAGAATGATCGATTTTGTAGGCGATTTGAGATAATTTTGCAGACGCACTCAGTCCAATACCGACTTGTTTTCCGTGCCAAGAAACCGGCAAATTCTCGTTCTGATCTTCAACTAGTGTGCTAAATGTTCCTAACTCTTTTAAACAGGATTCATAATCAGATAAAATCGTTCGAATAGCAGGAGGTAGTTCTGAAAATGAACGTTCTTCGTTAGGTAATAAATGCTGATAGAATCCCGCAGGACGTCGAACGGTCTGAGCCGCATTATTAATCAAGACGTCCAATCTATCATAATGCTGTGCAATGTAATTACAAAACAATTCAACACTAGGAATATGTCTTAAATCTAAGCCATAAATCTTAAGACGATGTCCTCAGGTTTCAAAATCTTCTTCTTTAGCAAAACGCAAAGCAGAATCGATAGGGAAGCGGGTTGTTGCAATTACTGTCGCACCAGCTCGCAACATCATTAAAGTGATATAATAACCGATTTTAAGACGTGAACCTGTAACAAGCGCAGTTTGTCTGGTGAGATCTGCTGTTTGAAAACGTTTAGCATAGTTGAAATCGCCACAGGATTCACACATCGTATCATAAAAGTGATGCAAATCGGTGAACATTTCTTTGCAAACATAACATTCTCGTGGCGCAACTTTTTTTGGTTTTGATGTCTGATTTTCACCAGTTAGAGCAATCATTTTAGGCGCAACAAAAACACTTGCTTCTCTTGCACTTCGGATTCCCGTTTTATTTCGAGCGAGTTTATCCAATTTAGCAGCTATTTTCTCCTCATTTTTCCGAACGTTTCTTTTCCGTCTTCGAAGTTCAACTTTTTCTGGTCTAGAAAGGAGCCCAGCTTGTTTGAGTAATTCAGTGCGCTGTTCTAAAGGAATATCAAAAATCTGATCTGTATTCGTATTTAAGGATTCTAAAATAAGTATGCATTGCTCGATTTGCTCTAAGCTTAAAGGAGTTTTTTCGTTTTTGATTTCCATTTATTTGATTGGTGAATACTCGTCGGTTTTTGAATGGGTAGGTTTGATGTATCAAATCTTGTTATTGAACGATTTATAGAAATTATCTGTTAAATAAAATACAGTATATATAAAGTACAATACATCGTTACTTGTTAGCACATTTTCGTCATTTAAATTTTTTAATATTATCCTAAATCAGGATTGTAATAATCATAATTTCTTGTGTTCTTAAACCCATTTGAAGTTAAAAATGCTTTCAATTGATTTAAATCAGTAGTATTTGTAATAGAAACATAAGCTTGTTTAACTACGGCATATAATATTTCTTTATCGTAAGTAAACCCAATTAACTCATATGCTGTATCAGCAAAAAAGTAATTATGAACTAGTAAATTGATGAAATAGTCTCTTAAACAACTTTAGTAAATACCATCATTTAATTTTAATACATGATCAGAGTTTTTTAGATAAACTTTTTGTTCAGCTCCTTCACTCACATATTGAGTTAGATCAATATCATTTATCCAAAGATTATTGTTTGTGATAAAAGTTTCTAATCTCTTTGCTTCTTCTTTGAAATACTTTGGGTTTTCAATTTTTGAGCCTGACTGCGTGCTTTCGCTAAGGTAACTGGTAACTGCTTGGATAGTTGCTCCAAACCTAACTTGGTTCTTTCCTGAAATGACATCATAAAGTTCACGTTTAATTTGCGTTTGCATTATAGCAAAGATAATAAATATTAAGACAACAGATATTTTGAGTCAAAATGTAATTAATAAAATTCTTAGTGACTGTCGGTCGAATGATTCGATTTATAATAACAAACAATCAATGTGTTATTTGATCCCACCAAAAGCTCCAAAGCACATATTTTTATGTAAAATCTCAACTTTGCTAAAACCTACTTTTTTCATTAAGTCTAACTGATAATTCATAGATCTTGGCGAATCTTCTTTTGCGACATAAGCCAATACGTTTTGTCGATATTCTTTACCATTCAAGGATTCTAGGTAGTCGCCGTATCGCTGCCAAGTATAGTCGCTCAATAATTCTGTGTCTTGCGTGATTAAATCTGAAATCATTAAACAACCACCGACTTTTAATAATCGGAACAGTTTTTCAAATGTGGTTTCCCAGTCTTTATCATCTCTTAAATGATGCAAAACAGCTCCAGCTAAAATGATATCAAAATGATTTTCATCTAAATCTACCTCTCGAATATCACCCTGAATGGTTGTAACTGTACCATTTGTTTGTTGAGATACTCTTTCAAACGCTTTGTCTAACATGGGTTTACTCAAATCCACCATTGTACAATTGAGTTTTGGGACTTTGGATAACATCATTAGTGAATAATTTCCACCACCACATCCAATGTCCAATAGATTCACAGCATTTGGAACAATTCTTTTTGATGCTTCAGTGATTAGTTCTAAAGAAACCTTAGCATCAATTGTGGATATTTGCCCAGTTTCTAGGTTTGAAAATCGTTCAACATCCTTATCAAAACGTTCTTTAATTTCTTGTACTGTTGATTTATTCATTCGAAACAGGGGTTTGTTTGTCAGTTTGATGAGTATTTTGAACTCGGTATAAATAAATTACGGAGTATAGGTTTGAACAGAGTAAAAGGCTGTAAACGATTTGAAGAATTATTCATACTTCACTATATACTTTATTTGAACAAAATCGTTAGGAAAAACAATAGCTTTAGCTTCTTCTAATTTTATATCACCTGTAAATTTTCCAAAAAGAGGAATTCCGTCACCTAAAATAAAATAGGAGTTTTTGTAATCGTAATCTCGTTTAGCAGTTTCAGATTGATAAACTCTTGAATGGTTTTTCCGCCATCAATGTAGGCGTGTTGATATCCTTCATTTTCTAGATTGGAAATCAACGTGAGCAAATCACCTGAATACAATTCAACTTAGTCTTTTAGATTTTCAGGCGCTTCTTTTAATGAATTTGAAAGAACGATAATTTTGATGTCTCCATAAAACCATTGATCTTCCGTTAAATTCATGTCTAATATGATTTCCATGGTTTTTCGTCCCATAATCATACAATCAACAGAACTCATGAAATCGTTTAATCCCATGTCTGCTTGATTAGCAGGGAGTTCTATGCCATTTCAGGCTGTGGGTAACCAATCGACATTTCCATTTAAACTTGTTGCTAAAAAACGGAACATTTCATGGGGATTTTATTTCACCTTAAAATCTAAAGCAGAGAAAAACTCACCATTTGGTCCATCATTTTCAATTAAAATCGGAACGAGTGCGCCAGGTAAAACATCTTCAACTGAGTTTCTGGCATATTCACCACCCATATCAGTTTTTAACCAACCCGGATCTAAATAATTGATGCGAACAGATGTGTCCTTAAGTGAAGCTGCAATATCTAATGTCAATTTATCAACCGCCCATTTTGATGCTCCATAAGGCGCTAATTGTGGTTGATCTTGAATACGCGAGGTAACATTTACTATGCGACCAAACTTGTTTTTAATCATAGAAGGAATAAAGGCTCCGCAAAGTTTGTACATCGCAATAACATTTACTTTGTAGGTTTCTAACCATTCGTCGTAGGAGTGAGTCCAAATATCGTGATGATAGGCTTTCATGATTCCTGCATTGTTATATAAAATATCAATGTTTACATTTAGGGCTTTAACTTGATCAATGAGCGCATTTACTTGATTTTCATCCGATAATTCGCCAAAAACGGTGTATGTTTTCACTTTGTAGTTTTTTAGCATTTCTTGTGTTTTTTTATTGCTCTCTGAAGTTCTGCCATGTAAAATTACGTTGCATCTTTTTTGAGCTAATCCTATTGCTATTTGTTGACCAACTCCTCGGCTTGAACCTGTAATTAGGGCGGTTTTCCCTTTTATATCAATCATAAATTCTGTTTTTAAGTTCAAATTTGAATAAAAATAGACTAATTTAATCATTTTATGAGCAAATTTTTTAATGATAGCTGTTGATGGTTGCGAAGAATTGGGATTGGCACGAGTGGACACTCGCGCCAGATTGGGAATTTTTTAATGTCACGAGTAAATACTCGTGTTTTACTTTTTGGTACGAGTGAATACTCGCACCAGTTTTTTGTAGAATTTTGTCATTGTTCGATTGAATACTCACACCAATTTGTGGGTAGATTTTGCCATTGTTCGAGTGAATACTCATGAATATTAGCACCATTTTATGGGGTAAATTGTGTGAGATAGAGATATGGAAAAGAAATATTCTTAAAATTATGGGAATTCTATTCTATTAAATTAAATAATTATATCATTCTATTTCTTATGAATTTAGAAAAGCGCTATTAGAGCTTATTGCCAATAATTCTTAGAAATTATTATAAAAAAGTGTAGCACTTGGTATATTTGAATTGATTAGAAAGCGTTCATTATAGCACCTATCATGAAAAATATTTTCTTATTTCTCTTTTTTTTACCCGTTTGTCTATCAGCTCAAATCAATGAAAGTGATACGCTAAAATTCAAAACCAATCTCTCATTAACAGGATTTTGGCAGTCTGGAAATGTTGAAACCTTGATTTTTCGAGCACGATCTGAAGTGAGTTTTATTCCAATTGAAAATTGGGTTTTTAAAACCACAAACTCCTATGTCTATCAAGAATTTGGATTGCAAAAAGCGGATGAGGATATTTTAAGCCTCAACTTTTTATACTTCAATCCACATAAAACATTTTATCCTTTAGTATTGGGATTTGTGAGTACTAATTACAGAAGAGAGATTGATTTGCGTTTTCTTTTAGGTGGTGGATTTACATACCAAATTTATAGTAAAAACAGAAGTTGGTTAAAAATGTCTTTCTCTGTGGAACATGAACAAACCGATTTTCGAAGGGCAATTTTCAACTTTTCTGAATATGATGGTCAACATTCTATTAATTCATTCAGAAGTACACTTTGGGTGAGTGGGAGATATCGTTTGCTAAAAAATAAAGTGATTTTGACCCATGAAAGCTATGTTCAGCCTTCAATTGAAAATAGCAATAATTTTCGTTGGCAGGCTGATATTGGTATAGAATTGCCCCTTTGGAGATATTTAAACTTCAAAATCAATTATTTGAACACCTTTGAAAGCATCGTGATGGAAAACCAAAAACAACAAGATCAGTTCATCACGTTTGGGTTTACGATTAAGAGTTATTGAGTTTAGTGTGTCTTTTTAGTTCAATAATTAAATCCAAAAGCCCAAAGCGGAATCACATTTTGGTAGCCAAATTCTATATCGTCTTTTACAACAAATGATTTGCCGTCATTATCTAATTGGTTTTTCTGCTTATTTTCCCACCAACTTCAAACGTATAATCATCAATTAAAAAATCTGCTTTATTTGAAGATATGATTTCATTTTTTACCCGCATTTGATTGAAAAAGAAGGTTTCTCGTAAATTTCCACTATTCGATTTATCACCAACCAAGTTAAAAATGACATTTGTATTATCTAAATAAACCTTATCAACTTTTCCTAAACCTCGGATTCCGCTTGTCTCGTTTCGCAATTGTCCAATAAGTCCAGCTTATTCAACATACGAAAAATAATCGTCTAATGAATTCCGACTTATAGTTAGAATTTCAGCGATTTTGGAAAAATTGGGTTTAAAAGGAACACTTTCAGCAATAATGGAAAGTAATCGTTTGAGTTTTTTACTTGTTCCTACCGTTAGATTGGCGTATTGCGGAATATCGGATTCTAATGTTTGAACGATGATCTGACCTAAACGTAAATTCATTTCATTTTCGATTTCAAAAGGATAATAACCACGTTTTAAATAGTCATTAAATAAGGGAAGAGGATGTTTGATGTTTTAAGTTTCACCTCATTATTGATAATTTGCGCTAAGGAGTAAACTTCTGTTTCATAATTATGATAGAATTTCAAATATTCACGAAAGGAGAGTCCTTCTAATTTATAAATAATCGCTCGACGACTTAAATCTGCCGAACCTTTCAGTATGTCAAGAACAGAAGAACCTGTGAATACAATTTTTAAAGTTGGGTAGGAATCGTAGATATTTTTTAATTCGCAAGACCAGTCTACGTATTTATATATTTCATCAATAAACAAGACTTCACCAGCATTTTTATAAAAAGTATCCGCTAAATCGACCAGTCTGTAATCACTAAAATACATATCGTCGGCTGATACATATAAAGCTTTTTAACTATCTAAGTTCTCCTTGACATGTCGCAAAATCATGGTTGTTTTACCAACACCGCCAGCACCAATAATCCCAATCATTCGGCTATCCCAAGCGATATTTTCGTATAAATAACGCTTAAAATCTGTTGGTGTTCTTAGTAAAAGCGTCTCATATTTCTGATAGAGAGTATTCATGATTTTGATGTATTATTTCGCAATTAGATGCAAAATGCACAACGAGATGAACAATTTATTTGTAAAGTGTTCTACCTGATGTGCACTATATTTTTTCCCGATCTAGCGTATTGGGGCTTTGCGAAGAAGCAGAATTAATGTTACTTATTTCAATTTTGCACAAGTATTCATTAGAATTCCGATTGTTCAATTTAGTACAGAACCCGCTTTTTTGCAAAACCCTTATTAGCATTAGTTCGTTTTTCGTTGTATGTTATTTTCCCTTTTTTTAGTTTAAATTCAGAGGATTCCAATTGCCAATCGTCGGTTGTTTAATTTGAGAACTAAAGAATAATATCTCATCTCCAACTCTTGAATTATAAGCAGTATGCTTAAATGAATATTCTTTTTTTTTGCAGTCTGCATACAGTTCTTGAATTTGTGGAACATTGTCGTAGGAAACTATCCATTTGATATTTTGAATTGCTTTTATTTTTTCACTTACAACTCTATGATTGTCATCTGCGTAATGGTTCATATATAGAGTACTAGCTTTCAAATAATAGGGTGGGTCAAAATAAAATACAATATTTTCATCTGAAGCTTCTTGTTCTATTTTATCTATTAAATCTACAGCATCTTGATTAAACAGTCTAATATCTTTCTTCCTTTTTGCAATTGCTCGAATTCTTTCAATTAATTCTAGTTTATTAAAACGGCAATCCATTAAATAATTGCCATCTTGTGAATTTCCACCCATTACTCCTGCATTAATAATGCCTGACCGATTTGTTCGATTTAAATAGAAAGTAGAAAATCCTAGGTCTAAAAGTTTGGCTTTTTTCTTGTTTGTTTGAATAGCTTTTTGTTTTTTCCATTCATCAATAGTCAAATCAGCATTTTCAATTAACTCGCAAAATTTGTTAGTATTGTTCAGAACTGCATGCCAAAAAGCGTAAATGGATTTATCCATGTCATTGATAGTTATTTTTGATACTATGTTTTCCAATAAAAGAAACATAGCAACAGAAGCACCACCTGCATATGGTTCGACATAATGTCCATTGATATTATTATCAATACAAATTTGTGCTATAAATGCAGAAAGTTTGTTTTTCCCGCCTGGATATCTTAATGGTGAATAAAACATTATTTATTTTCTTTAATATCTATTAGAACTTCAAATAACGGAAAAAGGAAATCCCAAAAACCATTTAACATTTGTTAATTCAAATAATGTGTGTCTTTTCCGTGAATATAACCATTTAATACATCTAAAGAATATTGGTTACTATGGTCGATTAATCTAGTAGCTACAACTTGAGCTTTTCCATTCAAATGATTTTGTTTGAGATATTCAATTCGTTTCTTTAATGCAATATTTTTTAAATCATCTTTGTAATAAGATTTTATTGCATTTGCAATACCTTCTGTTTCAATATAATTTAAAACAGATAAATCTAAAAACACTCTTAAAGATGCTGAGACTATATTGTTGTAAAGTAAAGATATTTTTTTTAACTCATTAAATAAACCTAGCAATCTATAATTACTTGTGTTTAACGTATAAATAGGAATAATAATTTTATGTCTATTTGGGTTCCCTTTTAAATGTAGGATAGTTATTGATTGAGTTGATGGTTTTGGCGGTACATCTGACTCACCTTTTGGGTTAACGTTTGACGTTTCATCTGAAGCAGTGCTCTCTTTGTCTTTGGTTTCTTCAGATTTATCATTACCTATTGTTTCATTTTTTAAATCTTCTTTATTCTCATTTTCATTATCTGCTATGTCCTCAATAATATTTTCTTCAACTAAAAGTACCTTTGGAAGACTATCTAATACTTCGTTTAAGTTTTCTAATGTTAATCGAGTATTAATTTTATCGTCTTCACCTAGAATCCTCTTTATTAATTCAGCAAATCCATTATAAAAACTAGACTTTACTGAAGTAATATTAACATCTATACCATTGTATTCGATACCCCATTTCTCTTTGACAATTGAAAAATTAAAAAAACGTTCCAAAATAGTGATAGGAAAACGATAAGAATTAGCTAAATCAAATTCACTCTCTGTCAACTTTGACTTAACTTCATCAAGTTTAACAAAATCTTTGATTTTTAATATTCTAAAAAAGCCTTCTAATTCGCTTTTGGAAAGTTTAGTAATTGATATTATTTTCTCAATATCACCATTATGTTTCTCATAAAGAGTTACTATCCATCTTTGTTGCTGAACCCTAGTCCATTTTCGTTGTAATGATGAAGAACTATTTCTCTGATTAATATACCATTCTGCATCTTCAAATGTTGGTGCAACATTAACGGGGATTTTTTCTATTTCGATCAAATTCATTTTTTCAGAAGCTTTTCTTACAAAACTTCTAATTGATTTTGGGGTCTTATGCGGTTCACGCAATAATTTTAATGCAACTAATCTTCTATTACCTTCCGCTACATAATACTTATTATTTTCTTCATTCTTCCAAACAACTTCTGGGTCTGCTGGAATAAAACCATCTTCAGAAATTGAAGTTATTAATTCGTAAAAATCCTTTTTATCTGCTGGCTCGTTGGTTAAATCTTCAGCGAAATCTTTTAAAGTGAAATGTGTTTCCTCAGGATTTAATCTTGGATTTTCTGGCCACAACCTTAATTGGTCTACAGACCTGGGTGTTTTTGTAATTAAATGATGAGTCCACTCCGAAAAGTCCGAGCAGGCAACACCCTTTCTATTTTACACAAGTTTTAAAGACTTGACTAGCAGGATTCTGTTCATTAAAAATTTATTTAAAACAGGTATATAAGTGGGTGAAATAA
>Ga0210025_1000398_pt1 | contig 57783 bp, 57 predicted proteins | sample CryGeyme20150102_FD_183989 | JGI IMG/M metagenome (GOLD analysis project Ga0210025, IMG submission 183989) | Groundwater microbial communities from Crystal Geyser aquifers in Utah, USA - Crystal Geyser metaG 2015-0102 (SPAdes) (version 2) | ecosystem: Environmental > Aquatic > Deep subsurface >... | reverse complement strand
TTCCCCGAAGCGGCGACGGCGTGGCTGACGCGGTTCATCTTCTACTTCGCACTTTCGGCGATGCTGTTCCGGTTTTCCGCCAACCTGACGCTGGCCGAGGTGTTCGACGGGGTCTTTGTGCTGGCCTATCTCTCGGCCACGGCAGCGGTCTACGCGATTGCCACGCTGGTGGCGCTGATCCGCCGGATCAGCCTGCCCGAGATGGCAATCGAGGCGCAATGCGCGGTGATTGGCAATGTGGGCTTTCTCGGCGTGCCGATGCTGGCGATGCTGATGGGTGAGGCGGCGGTTGGTCCGGTGATGCTGGTGCTGGCGGTCGATCTGATCGTGTTCGGCTCGCTGGTGGTGATCCTGATCACCGGCACACGGGACGGACGGATGAGCCTCGGGATTTTTCGCAGCGTTGCCGTTGGCTTGCTGAAGAACCCGATGATCGTCTCGATCGTGCTGGGGCTGGCATGGTCGGGGCTGCGGTTTCCCATCCCCGACCCGATGAACGATTTTCTGCGGATTCTGGGCGGTGCCGCCACACCGGGTGCGCTTTTTGCCATCGGCGCGTCGCTGGCATCGAAATCGGCGGAGCGGCCGATCGTGGCGGGCTGGCTGTCGCTGTGCAAGCTGGTGCTGCATCCCTCTGCCGTGGCGATTGCCGTGCTGGTGCTGTTCCCGGTCGATCCCTATGCGGGGGCGGTGATGATCGCGGCGGCAAGCCTGCCGGTGGCGGGCAATGTGTTTATCCTCGCGCAGCATTACGGTGTCGCGCCGCGGCGGGTGTCGTCGTCGATCCTGATCTCGACCGTCGGTGCGATCGTCACGGTGTCGCTGGTGATCGGATGGGTGCGCGGGCTCTATTGAACAGTGATTGGCAGGACGAAGGAGAGCGACATGAAGGCGGTTTCGGAAAACACCTGTTTCGGGGGCGTGCAGGGCGTCTATCGCCACCCGTCAGAGGCCTGTGGCTGTGACATGACCTTTGGCCTGTTCCTGCCCGCCGAGGCGCTCGACGGGCCGGTGCCGGTGCTGTGGTATCTGTCGGGCCTGACCTGCACGCATGAGAATGCGATGGTCAAGGCGGGCGCGCAGGGCTGGGCGGCGGAGCAGGGCATCGCGCTGGTCTTTCCCGATACATCGCCCCGGGGTGAGGATGTGGCCGATGATGCGGCCTATGATCTGGGACAAGGCGCCGGGTTCTATGTCAACGCGACAGAGGCACCCTGGGCCCCCCATTACCGCATGTGGGATTATGTGGCCGAGGAATTGCCGGCGCTCATCGGCGCGCAGTTTGCCGTCGATATGGACCGGCAGGCGATCACCGGTCATTCGATGGGCGGGCATGGCGCGCTGACGCTGGCGATGGCGCTGCCGGGGCGGTTCCGTTCGGTCTCGGCCTTCGCGCCGATTTGCAACCCAGTGCAGAGCGATTGGGGCCGCAAGCAGTTCGCGGCCTATCTCGGCGTGGATGAGGGCGCATGGGCCGCGCATGACGCAAGCCTCTTGATGGCCGAGCGCGGCTTTGACGGGCCGATGCTCGTGGATACCGGCACGAAGGATCAGTTTATTGAGTTGCTACGACCGGAAACGCTGGCGCAGGCCATGGCCGAGCGACGGCAGGAGGGCACGTTGCGGATGCAGAAAGGCTATGACCACAGCTATTTCTTCATCTCGACCTTCATCGAGGATCATGTGACCTTCCACGCCGAGGCGCTTTATGCGGGGTGAGGTGGCGCGATGACGATCTACGTCGATGCCGATGCCTGTCCGGTCAAGGACGAGGTCGAGCGGGTGGGCACGCGACACGGGCTGCGCATGTTCATCGTGTCGAACGGCGGCCTGCGTCCCTCACGCAATCCGCTGGTGGAAACCGTGATCGTGCCCGACGGGCCTGACGTTGCGGACAAGTGGATCGCCGAGCGCGCGGGACCGGGCGATGTGGTGATCACCGGGGACATCCCCTTGGCCGCAAAATGCGTCGCGGCGGGGGCGCAGGTCCTCAAGCATAACGGCGAGCCGCTGACCGGCGCCAATATCGGCAACGTGCTGGCCACCCGTGATCTCATGGCCGACCTGCGCGCCGCCGATCCGTTCCGGCAAGGCGGCGGCAAGGCGTTCACCAAGGCGGATCGGTCGCGGTTTCTCGATGCGCTGGAGCGGGCGGTGCGGGAGGCCAAGCGGGATAGGGGCTGAGGGGCGGGAGTGCGGGACGGTTGGATTTGAGGTGCCGGAAACTTTCAAAGTTTCCGGACCGATTTCTTTTCAAGAAATCGGGTTCAACGATCTTCGGGGCTTCTCCGCAAAGCGCTCTCAGCGACCCTCTCTTCTCCGCTTTCAAACCCACCCGCCTTCGTCCTGAATGGCGGGATTCGGGCGGACGGGTTTACAATCCGCAGGTCCTGACCTCTTGTGGCGGGGATCCATCAATCCTTACGGACCGGCATGACCACCCTGATCACCACCCGGCGCTCCAACCTGATCGGGGCGGCCTATGCGCTGGCGGCGGTCATGTGCTTTTCGCTCAACGATGTGGGGTTCAAGTTCCTGTCGGGTGATTACGCCCTGCATCAGGTGGTGTTCATCCGTGCGGTGGTGGCGCTTCTGGCCTTTGGCTGTCTCATCATGCCCTTCGCGGGCGGGCTTTTGGTGCTGCGCACCCATCGCCCGGTGGTGCATATCGTGCGCGGGCTCTGCGTGGTCAGCGCCAACATGTGTCTCTTTCTGGGCCTCGCGGCGCTGCCCATCGCCGATGCGACGGCGATCTTCTTTGTCTCGCCGCTGGTGATCACGCTGGCCTCTGTCCTTTTCCTGCGCGAAACTGTGGGCCCGCGCCGGTGGGCGGCGATCGGCGTGGGATTTCTTGGTGTGCTGGTGATCGTCAAGCCGGGCACGGCGGCGTTTCAGGCGGCCTCGCTCTTGCCGGTGGCGGCGGCCTTTCTCTATGCGGTGCTCAACATCCTTGCGCGCCGGTTCGGCGGCTCCGAGAGCGCACCGACGATGGCGGTCTACATCCAGCTGACCTTTGTGGTGGCAAGCGCGCTGTTCGGGCTTGCCCTGGGTGACGGGCGGTTCGCGGGCACGGGGCATCCTTCGCTCGAGTTCCTCTTTCGGGCCTGGGCCTGGCCCGATCCCGGCGATTACCCCATCCTGATCCTGCTGGGGGTATCGGGCATGCTGGGCGGGCTCTGCATCAGCCAGGCCTACCGCCTGTCCGAGGCGGCCTTTGCCGCGCCCTTCGAATATGCGTCCATGCCGCTTGCGATCATGTGGGGCGTCACGGTCTTTGGCACATGGCCCGATGCGACCGCATGGATCGGGATTGCGCTGATCGTCGGATCGGGGCTCTATCTCTTGTGGCGCGAGTCGCTCAAGGACGCGCCGCTGGCGACGGAGGCCCCCAAATACCGCCGCTAGGCGGGCATTTCCAGAGAACCGGTCGCCCCGATCGTCACTTCACGCCGAGCGCCGTCGCGGCATAGAGCAGCACCATCACTCTGGCGATCATCGGCACGCCGTCGAGTCCGGCCGCGACGCGCCGCGTATGGGCATCAAGCACCTCGGTGATCCCGCTCGTGACGTTCGTCACGATGGCCGCTGACGTGTCGGGCTGAAGGGCCGCCAGCGTGGTTGGCCAGAGACGGTTCTGGGCCTCGAGTGTGTGCTGCATGAACTCTGCCAGCGCTGCGTCGGACCGTCCGATGTTCGTTTTGGAATACCGCGTGCGTGCGTAGGCGCCAATCGCCTCGCGCAAGGCGCTGCGGCCGGGCTCCTGCAAGAGATCCGCGCGGAGAAAGGCGGTGCTGATCGCGGCGGCCTCCTCGACCTGCGTGGTCTTGCGCGCATCGGCCCGCGACAGTGCAAAGCCAAAGGAAAACGCCAGCAACAGCCCGAGCAGCGCCAGAAGGGCGTTCAGCGTCGCCTCGCCCTGCGTCGCTTCGGGCCTTGATTTGTGCAGCCCCCTTTCAAAATAGCTGCGACGTCCAATCCCCCAGCCCAGCAGCAGGCTCAGGGCAGGAACGACAAATCCGAGGAGCGCATAGGCCCACAGCGGAAGGGCCGGCGCAGAGATGAGAGCGATTCTGTCCGGCATGAGACTCACGACGTTGCATTCCAGCACAGTAGTTGGGGTTTGGTGGTGTGCAAGTGCGAAAAAGAGGGCACGTCTTGACGGGGATTGCGGATCGGGTCCAGACTCGTGCATCGACAGATCCAGACAGCCCGTCCGCCAAGGGAGACACCCATGAGTCTGACCATCATTCCCTTTGCCGAAGGCGAGGCAAATCTCGATTGGCTCGGGCTCTGTGCGGCGTTGCAATCGGGGCATGAGCGGCCCAAGGCCGAGATTGGCGATACCTTTCTCTATCGCGGCCCCGACACGCTGCTCAACCGCGCGGCATGGATCGACGGGATGGGGATTGCCGTCAAGTCCGCCACGCTCTTTCCGGGCAATCCGGCGCGGGGGGGCGCGGTGGTCAATGGCGGGGTGAACCTTTATTCCGACACCACCGGCACGCTCGAGGCGCTGGTTGATTTCCATCTGGTGACCAAGTGGAAGACCGCCGGCGACAGTCTCTATGCCGCGACCCGTCTGGCCCGGCCGGACAGCGAGCGCATTCTCATCGTGGGCGCGGGCACGGTGGGCCGGTCGCTCTGGCAGGCCTATCGCGCGGTCTTTCCCAAGGCGCGGTTTGCCGTCTGGAACCGCACCCGTGCCAATGCCGAGGCGATGGCGGCGGGTTGTGTGGGGCTTGAGGTTGCGGGCGATCTGGAACGGGCGGTGCGCGAAGCCGATATCGTGACCTCGGCCACCATGTCCACCGAGCCGCTGATCCGGGGGGCCTGGCTTCGACCCGGTCAGCATATCGACCTGATCGGCGCCTATCGCCCCGACATGCGCGAGGCCGATGACGAGGCGATCCGGCGCGCGCGGGTGTTCGTGGATAGCTATGACACCACTGTCGGCCATATTGGCGAGATCAGAACGCCGATCGAGATCGGCGTGATCGCGCGCGATGATCTGGTGGCGGATTTCTACGAGCCGGAGAAGTTCCGGCGCCAGAGCCCCGACGAAATCACCCTCTTCAAGAATGGCGGCGGCGCGCATCTCGACCTGATGACCAGTCGCTACATCCTTGAGGCCTGGAGGGCGGCGGCGTGATCTGGGCCGGGCTGGCGCTGCTGCTGGCGGCCTTGATCGCGCTGCCCTGGCTGCGCGAGGCGATGAAGCCCGCAATCGACGAGGCCGCGCGGCGTGACGCGCCGGGGCACTTTGCCAGGCTCTCGCGCGGGGTGACGCATTACCACTGGTCGGGGCCTGCGCGCGGACCGGTCGCGGTCTGCGTGCATGGGCTGACCACGCCCTCTTTCGTCTGGGGCGGCCTTGCGCCGGGGCTGGGGGCGCTCGGCTTTCGGGTGCTGGTCTATGATCTCTATGGGCGCGGCTACAGCGACCGGCCAGGCGGACCGCAGGATTCTGCCTTCTTTGTCACCCAGCTAGAGGAGTTGCTGGAGGATCAGGGGATCGAGGGTGACATCACGCTTTTGGGCTATTCGATGGGTGGCGCCATCGCCACCGCCTTTGCCGCGCTCTACCCCGAGCGATTGCGGCACCTGGTGCTGATCGCCCCCGCAGGTCTTGGCCATGATCTGGGACCGCTGGTGCGGCGCGCGATGAGGGCCGGCGCCGTGGGGCGTTGGGTGATGCTGACGGTATTCGCGCCGTCGTTCCGCAAGGAAACCGAGGCGGTGCGGCATCTGCCGTCGGCGGTGGCAGGAATCGTCGATCTGCAACAGCGTGAACTGCGCTGGCGTGGCTTTGTTCCGGCGGTGCTGCGCGCGATCATCGGCATGTTGTCCGAAAACCTCGACGACGCACATGCAGACATCGCCGAGGCGGGATTGCCGGTGCTGGCAATCTGGGCGCGCGAGGATACCGTCATTCCGCTGTCCAGCATGGGGCGGCTGGCGCAGATCAACCGCAATGCCCGGCAGGAGGTGATCGAGGGCGCAGGCCACAGCCTGACCTATACCCACAGCGCGGCGGTGCTGGACGCGATGCGCGACCTGATGCGCGGTTAGGCCGGCGCCAGCCGCCGCTCCCTGACCGGCAGGTGCACGATGGCAGAGAACGCGCCGACACCGACGCCCACCCACCAGACCAGCGTGTAACTGCCGTAAAGGTCATACATCCGCCCGCCCAGCCAGACCCCCATGAAGCTGCCCAGCTGATGCGAAAAGAACACGATCCCGTAGAGCGTGCCCATGTAGCGAAGCCCGTAGAGATGCGCGATGAGGCCGGAGGTCAGCGGCACGGTGGCGAGCCAAAGTGCGCCCATCGAGACCGAGAACAAGAGCACAGTCGCAGGCGTCATCGGCGTCAGGATGAAGGCCGCCGCGATCAGCGTGCGGCCCAGATAGATGCCCGCCAGCAGGTTTTTCTTGGAATAGCGTTTGCCCAGCCAGCCTGCGGTCAGCGTGCCCGCAATATTGGCCAGACCGATGGCCGAGATCGCCACCGCGCCGAGTGCCGAGGTGGTGGTGATGCCGATACTGTGCAGCGCGCCGCCGGGCAGGATCGGGCCACACATCTCGGTGACGAAGGCCGGGAAATGCGCGGTGATGAATCCAAGTTGATAACCGCAGCTGAAAAAGCCAAGGAAGATCAGCGTATAGGACGGATCGCGAAAGGCACGGCTCAGGATCGTGCCCATCGAGTCCGCGATCACGGTCCGGTCAACGGGCGCGGGCGCGCGCATCAGCGGCAGCACGGCCAGGACGGCGATGATGGTGGCGGCAAAGATCAGGAACACGTTCTGCCAGGTCATGATCCCGAGCAGGAATTCCGCCAGCGGCGCGCCAAAGACCTGCCCCGCCGATCCGGCGGCGGTGGCGATGGCGAGGCTCATCGAGCGGTTCTCGTCCGAACTGGCGCGCCCCACCACCGCGAGGATCACGCCAAAGCCGGTGCCCGCGATGCCAAAGCCAACGAGAATTTCATAGATCTGATGCGCCTCGGGCGTGACCGCAAACGAGGACAGCACCAGCCCCGCCGCATAGGCGAGCGCGCCAAGGATGATCGCCTTGCGGTCGCCGACCTTTTCAGCCATCGCGCCAAACAGCGGCTGGCCGATCCCCCAGGCGAGATTCTGGATCGCGATGGCGAGCGAGAACTCGGCGCGCGGCCAATTGAATTCGGCCGCGATCGGGATTTGGAACACGCCAAAGGACGCCCGGATCGCAAAGGAAATCAGGATGATCGCGCAACCCGCGATCAGGACCGGCGTGAGGAGGGGGGCGGATTTCGGCATGGGATCCTCGCGCTTCGACGGTGCAAGTTGCGGAAATGGAACGGGGAGTCAATTCAGGATCAGTGTTGCGGCTCATCCCCCCTCGCGTCAGGGCGTCAGCAAGAGTGGCGCGGTCTCAGGACGATGACGTTATCCGTGCCATCACGCAGAGCAACTCGAACAGGATCGACGCGCCCAGAAACGCGGTGCCGCCGGAGGGGTCAAAGGGCGGCGAGACCTCGACCAGATCGGCGCCGATGATGTTCACCCCTTCCAGTCCTCGCACCACCTGCAACGCCTGATAGCTGTTCGGCCCGCCCACTTCGGGCGTGCCGGTGCCCGGCGCGAATGTGGGATCGACAAAATCGATATCGTAGCTGACATAGGTCTCGCCCGTGCCCGCAATGTCGCGCGCCTCGGCCATCACGTCCTCGGGGCCGCGCGCGTGGAATTCTTCGATCAGGATCAGGCGGATGCCCTCCGCGCGGGCGAAATCGCGGTCCTCGGTGTCATACATGGTGCCGCGCAGCCCGATCATCGCCACGCGCTTGGGATCAAGCAGCCCTTCCTCGACAGCGCGGCGGAAGGGCGTGCCATGGGTGTACATCGTGCCGCCGAAATAGGAGTGGTAGAGGTCCGTGTGGCTGTCGAAATGGATCATGCCCACCGGTGCGCGGCGGGCCAGCGCCCGCAGCACCGGAAGCGTGGTCAGGTGATCGCCCCCCGCCGTCAGCGGCACAATTCCCGCCTCCCTTACCCGATCGTAGAACGCCGTGATCCGCGCCAGGCTGTCGAGGATATCGGCCGGGTTCGGTCCGACATCGCCCAGATCGGCGCAGTTCACCGCCTCGAAGGGGCGCATCCCGGTTGTGGGGTGCTGCGCGCGGATCATCGTTGAGGCGTCGCGCAATTGCCTTGGCCCATGGCGTGGGCCGGGGCGGTTGGTGGTGCCCGAATCCCAGGGCACGCCGATCAGGCCGATCTGCACATCGCCATGGCGCGCGTGCCCGTCCGGCAGATGGGGCAGGCGCATGAAGGTCGGTATCCCGGCAAAGCGCGGCAGGTCAAACCCCGAGACGGGGCGAAAGAAGGGATCGGAGGTCATGGCGTTCCTTTCAGGCGTTTGCGGGCGGTGACGGGGCCATCCCCCTGTGCGGCAATGCGGGCAATGGCCTCGGGAATGGGTTCATGGGCCACCGCCATGTGATGGGCGTTGGCGTGCAAGAGCGTGTCGGGGTCGGCCACCCAGGCCACATGCCCGCGCCAGAACACAAGATCACCGCGTCGCAGCACCGCGCTTTCCGGCAGAGGATACCCGACACTGGCCTCCTGCGGCCCGCTGTCACCGGGGCAGGGAATGCCGCAGGCCAGACAGGCGGCCTGCACCAGCCCCGAACAGTCGATGCCAAAGACCGAATTGCCGCCCCAGAGATAGGGCGTGCCAAGATAGAGTTCCGCGACCGCGACCGGATCGGCCTCAAGCTCTGCGATCGGGCAGAGATGGGCGTGCGGCACATAGCCCTGCGGCGTTTGCGCAAAGCGACCGCTCTCGGAGAGCACGTTCAGCCGCGCGCCATGGCTGAGACCGAGGTATTCGGGCGCCTTGAGGTCCGGCGCGGGATAGAGATGCGTGGCGCGCGCCCGCACGCGATGGGTGACGGTGCCCGTCGTCAGCGCGCCGACCGGGACAAAGCCGCGATAGCCATCGCGCGCGGCCGTGACCTCGGCCCAGCCCTCTGCGATGGTCCGAACGCTGACGGCCTCGCCCATCAGCAACTGCCGATCGAGCGCACCCTCCGGGCTGCGTCTGAGGTCCACGAGGGGCCATGCGATGAGGCGGGTTTCGCTCACAGGCCGAGCACCTCCGGCAGCGCCTCCAGAAGCGCGCGCGCGCCCATGCCGACGCCGCCCTTGGGCCGCGCCGGGGCGGCGGTGGGCGTCCAGCCGTAGATGTCGAAATGGCTGTAGTTCACCCCGCCCGCGAACCGGCGCAGAAAGAGCGCCGCAGTGATCGAGCCCGCAAAGCCGCCCGAAGGCGCGTTGTCGAGATCGGCGATGCCCGGCTCGATCATCGTCTCATAGGGGGTGTGAAACGGCATCCGCCAGACCGGATCGGCGACCCGCGCCCCAGCCCGGTCGAGAGTTGCGGCAAAGAGCGGATCGTCGGTGTAATAGGGGGCGAGATCGGGACCAAGCGCCACCCGCGCCGCGCCGGTCAGCGTGGCCATGGAAATCATCAGGTCGGGCGCCTCCTCGGCCCCCAGGGCCAGCGCATCCGCAAGCACCAGCCGCCCCTCGGCATCGGTGTTGTTGACCTCGACCGTCAGCCCGTTGCGCGCCCGCAGGATGTCGCTGGGGCGCATGGCAAGGTCGCTCACGCTGTTTTCCACCGCCGGGATCAGCACGCGCAGGCGCAGCGGCAGCCCAAGCGCCATGATCATCTGCGCCAGTCCCAGCACCGTGGCCGCGCCGCCCATGTCCTTTTTCATCAGGCCCATCGAAGCGGCGGGCTTGAGGTTGAGCCCGCCGGTGTCAAAGCATACGCCCTTGCCCACCAGTGTCAGTTTCGGCCCGCGCGCGCCCCAGTGCATGTCGATGAGACGCGGCGGTTGCGCGGCGGCGCGGCCGACAGCATGGATCAGCGGAAGATTTTGCGCCAAGAGATCCGCGCCCCGGATCGCGGCAAAGCGCGCGCCATGCCCGGTCGCGACAGCGGCACAGGCGGCCTCGAGCGCCTCGGGGCTCATGTCATTGGCGGGGGTGTTGATCAGGTCGCGGGTCAGCGCCTCGGCCGCCGCGATTACCTCGAGTCGCGCGGCGTCGATCCCCGCCGGCGCGATCAGGCGGGCCTTGGCCGGGCTCTGCGCGCGGTAGCGGTCAAAGGCATAGTGCGAGAGCAGCCAGCCCAGCGCCTCGCTCTCCGCCTGCTCGGGCGGCAGACCGTGCAGGGCATAGCAGGCTTCGGGCAGACTGGCGGCGATTGCGGCGAGGTGAAAGCGCCCGCGCGCGCGCGTCTCTGCGTTGCCGTATCCGGCCAGCGCCAGGGCGATCGCGCCCGCGGCATCGGGGATCACGAGCGCGCGACCGAGCGCGCCGGAAAAGCCGCTGGCGCGCACCCAGGCGCGCACCGCCTCCGGCTGATTTTTCAGCCAGTCGTCAAGCGCGTCCTCGGCAAGAACATGCAGAGGGATCGCGGGGGTATCACTGTCGGCGAAGGTGAGCGACATGAGCTAAGACCTTTCGGGCAATATTCAGCCCGCAGCCTAACCGCGATTGCGCCGCCTGCAACCCTTCAAACGCGACCGATGTCAGAGCGGTACGTCCTGCATCTCCCAGATCTCGCAGAGCGAACGTTCGCTGATCCGCAAGAGACGGGTGAAGGTTGCAGCAAGCGCGTTCCGGTCGCCCCGATCAACGCACCCCGTCACATCGCCTGCCACTTGCACCAGCAGTGGCATACCGATCTGATCGGCGATCGCGATCAGGCTGCGGGTGCTCTTGCGCATGTCCTCAAGATGCCCTTCGCGATAGCAGCGTTCCGCGCGGTCCAGACGCATCGCCAGTTCCTCCAGTGCGCGGCAGACGATATCCTCGGCAATGCTTTCGCCCAGTTGGACATAAAGCGTTGCAAGCCGGTCGGTATCGAGCCGCACGCACTCGTTCTGTTTCAACATTGTCACCCGTTCCAAGATCTCACCCACGTTCAACGTCTCACCCTGCCCCCACGGCAGCGCGCAGAATGCCAGCCCTGCGGTTCCCAAAAGGTTTCCGGCGCAGAGATTTATCGCTCGAATTCGAGGTGAATTCAGACTATCGAGCGGCGGACTGCCGTCAGCCCGGAGACATCATGGAACATGCCCGCCCCTTGCCGACCTATCTGGTGCATCGGTTTCATGGCTGGAAGGCGACCGGCTATGCCGAGAACCAATCCTGGTACCGGCATCTGGCCCAGCAGGGGCAGCATCCGCGCGCGATGGTGATTTCCTGCTGCGATTCGCGCGTGCATGTCACCTCGATCTTCGGGGCCGATCAGGGCGAGTTCTTCATCCATCGCAACATCGCCAATCTGGTCCCGCCCTATGAGACCAATGGCGGCCAGCACGGCACCTCGGCGGCGGTCGAATTTGCGGTGACGGCCCTCAATGTGGCGCATCTCATCGTGATCGGCCATTCTGCCTGTGGCGGCGTCAAGGGCTGTCTCGAGATGTGTTCAGGGCAGGCGCCGGAGCTGGAAAAGCAGACCAGCTTTGTCGGGCGATGGCTCGATATCCTGCGGCCCGGCTATGAGCGGGTCAAGGAGATCGCCAGCCCGGAAGATCAGGTGAACGCGCTGGAAAGGCAGGCGGTCATCGTCTCGCTGGAGAATCTGATGAGCTTTCCCTTTGTCGCCAGGGCGGTATCAGAGGGCCGCCTCACGCTGCACGGGCTCTGGCACGAGATCGGCTCGGGCGCGCTCGAACAGTTCAGCGCCAATCAGAACGCCTTTGTGCCGGTGTGACGCCTGATCCCCGGCGTCACCGATGGGGCAGGCCGGGGATTTTGGGTATTTGAGCCAAGAAGAAACCCCGCACGCCACAAGGGCGGACGGGGTATCGATTCAGGCGGCGACAGCTTTCTGGCCAAAGCGGCCATAGAAGCTCTGGCCCTTGGCGGCCATCTCGCGCAGCAGTTTCGGTGTGCTGAACCGGGCGCCGAATTTCTCGGCCAACTGATCGCAACGCTCTGCCGCATAGGGCGTGCCGATGATGTCGAGCCAGGCAAACGGCCCGCCCGACCACGGTGCAAAGCCCCAGGCGAGGATCGCGCCGACATCGCCTTCACGGATGTCCTCGAGAACCCCTTCTTCGAGCGCGCGCACAGCTTCCAGCACCTGCGCGAACATCAGCCGGTGCTGCACCTCGTAGAGATCGGGCTGTTTGGCGGCGCGGGGGTATTTGGCGGCGAGGCCCGGCCAGTAGCCCTGCCGCTTGCCTTTCTCGTCATAATCGTAAAAGCCCGCGTTGGACTTGCGCCCCAGACGCCCTTCGCCCTCCATCCAGAAGATGACGTCATCGACGGCCGCATCGGGATAGGCCTCGCCCATCGCCGCCCTGGTTGCGCGGGCGATCTTTGCGCCCAGGTCAATCGAGGTTTCATCGACCAGTTGCAGCGGCCCGACCGGGAAACCCAACTGGCGCGCGGCATTGTCGATGAGCGCGGGGGCCACACCTTCGGCCACCATGCGCAGGCCCTCGTTGATGTAAGGGATGATGCAGCGGTTGCAGTAGAAGAAGCGGGCATCATTGACGACGATCGGCGTCTTGCGGATCTGGCGGACATAGTCGAGCGCCTTGGCCACGGCGCGCGGGCCGGTTTTTTGCCCCTTGATGATCTCGACCAGCATCATCTTTTCGACCGGAGAGAAGAAATGAATGCCGATGAAATTCTCAGGGGTGTCGGAGGTCTTTGCCAATTCCGTGATCGGAAGGGTCGAGGTGTTGGTGGCAAAGATGCAGTCCTTGTCCACGACCTTGAGCACCTCTCTGGTCACTTCAGCCTTGACCTTGGGATCCTCGAACACCGCCTCGATGATGAGATCGCAGCCCTTGAGCGCGGCGTAATCGGTGGTGGCGGTGATCAGGTCGAGCGTTGCCGCCTTCTTCTCCGCCGTGGCCTTGCCGCGTTTGATCCCCTGATCCATGAAATCGGCGGTGTAGGCCTTGCCCTTGTCCGCCGCCTCCTGTTTCTGGTCGATCAGGACCACCTGAATGCCCGCCATGGCCGAGACGAGGGCGATGCCCGCGCCCATCATGCCGGCACCCATGACACCGACTTTTTTCACCCGTTGATCGGGCAGATCGGGGCGGTTTGCGCCTTTCTCCAGCGCTTCCTTGTTGATGAAGAGCGATCGGATCATCGCGCTGGAGGAGGGATTCAACAGCACATTGACGAACCAGCGCGCCTCGATCCTGAGCGCGGTGTCAAAGGGCACGAGTGCGCCTTCATAGACTGCCGAGAGCAACGCCCTGGCGGCTGGAAACGCGCCCTGGGTCTTGCCGTTGACCATCGCGGAGGCGCCGACGAAGGTCATGAAGCCCGCCGGGTGATAGGGCGCGCCGCCCGGCATTTTATAGCCCTTGTCGTCCCAGGGCTTGACGATTTCGGGATTCGAGAGCACCCATGCGCGGGCCTTTTCGATCAGTTCATAGGCAGGCACCACCTCATCCACCACACCGGCGGCCTTGGCCTTTTTCGGATCGTTGAGCTTGCCTTCGAGCAGGAGCGGTGAGGCCGCCATCGCGCCCAGCTTGCGGACCAGCCGCGTGGTGCCGCCCGCGCCGGGGAAAATCCCCACCATGATCTCAGGCAGCCCGATCTTGGCCGAGGGGTTATCGGCCGCGAAAATGCGGTGGCAGGCGAGCGGGATTTCCAAGCCGATACCCAGCGCCGTGCCAGGCAATGCAGCGGCAATCGGCTTGCCGCCCTTGTTGGTCTTGGGGTCCATGCCCGCTCGCTCGATCTTGCGCAGGATGGCGTGCATCCCCATCACCCCGTCAAACAGGCCCCTGGCCGGATTGTCGCCGGCATCGTCACGCATCTTGGCGATGACGTTGAGATCCATGCCGCCCGCGAAAGATCCCGGTTTGCCGGAGGTGATGATCACCCCTTTGACAGCCGCATCAGCCAGCGCATCGTCAATCAGCGCCTCAAGGTCAAGAAACCCTTGGGCGTTCATCACGTTCATCGACTTGCCGACCGTGTCCCAGGTGATGATCGCAACGCCATCGGCGCCTTTTTCGATTCTGAAGTCAGTCATATCCGTTGTCTCCCGTTACACGCGCTCGATGATGGTGGCGGCCCCCATGCCGGAGGCGATGCAGAGCGTCGCAAGCCCCACCCCCTTGCCGGTGCGCTCCAGCTCATCGAGCACCGTGCCGATGATCATCGCCCCGGTCGCGCCCAGCGGGTGCCCCATGGCAATCGCGCCGCCATTGACGTTGACCCGGTTGGAATCGACATCAAAAGCCTGCATGAAGCGCAGGACAACGGCGGCAAAGGCCTCGTTCACCTCGAAAAGGTCGATGTCCGAGATGGCCATGCCGCTATCGGCGAGGATCTTCTGCGTCGCCGGCACCGGGCCGGTCAGCATGATCGTCGGATCGGTGCCGATCTTGCAGGTGGCGCGGATGCGCGCGCGCGGTTTCAGGCCCCATTTCTCGCCAAAGGCCTTTGATCCGACCAGCACGCCCGCCGAGCCATCGACGATGCCGCTGGAGTTGCCGGCGTGATGGACGTGGTTCACCCGCTCCAGATGCGGATATTTGAGCTTGGCCACGGCGTCAAAGCCCGGCATCACCTCGCCCATCGCCTGAAAGGCCGGGGTGAGCGCGCCCAGCGTCTGCATGTCGGTGCCGGGGCGCATGTATTCATCATGGCCGAGAATGGTCAGACCGTTCTGATCCCGCACCTCGATGATCGAGCGCGCGAACCGCTTGTCATCCCAGGCCGCCTTGGCACGGCGCTGCGATTCAACAGCCAGAGAATCCACATCGTCGCGGGTGAAACCGTACTCGGTGGCGATGATATCTGCCGAAATGCCCTGGGGCACGAAATAGGTTTCCATCGCGATCGACGGATCCACGGCAATCGCTGCGCCATCGCTGCCCATCGCGACGCGGCTCATCATCTCGACGCCGCCGGCGATATAGGCCTCGCCCGCCCCGCCGCGCACCTGATTGGCGGCAAGGTTCACCGCCTCCATCGCAGAGGCGCAGAACCGGTTGATCGCAAGGCCGGGGATCGACTCGTCGAGATCCGAGGCCAGCACGGCGGTGCGCGCAAGGCAGCCGCCCTGTTCCATCACCTGCGTGACATTGCCCCAGATCACGTCCTCGACGGCATGGCCTTCGAGCCCGTTGCGTTCCTTGAGCGCATTGAGCACCTGCGCCGAGAGCCGCGCGGCGGTCACCTCGTTGAGTGCGCCGTCCTTGCGGCCCTTGCCGCGCGGGGTGCGCACGGTGTCGTAGATATAGGCGTCTGTCATGTCGGTCTCCTTTGTCATTGCCGGTCCGACGGGTTGCCGGGCATCAGGTCATAGGGGGGCTTCCAACCGGGTGTGGCGCTGATATTGCTCAGCCACCGGTCGATATTGGGCCAATCCTTGCGGTCAAAGCCGAAAGGCTCAGGGTAATAGAGATAGCCGCAGCAGGTGAGATCCGCGTTGCCGAGAGCCTCTCCCACGATCCAGTCACGGCCCGCGAGATGCGTCTCAAGCGTGGTGTAGGCGGCCTTGAGGCGGCCTTGGGTGAAGGCGATCACCTCTTTGGGTTGCTTCTCCTCGGGCACAAAGTTCATCAGATAGCGCACCATGCCCGCGGGAGAGCTGAGCTTGTGATTGTCCCAGAACATCCAGCGCAGCACCTCGCGGGCCTCCTGCGGCGTCGTGCCGCCAAATTTTCCCGTCTTCTCGCTTATGTATGTTTGCATCACGCCCGATTGCGTCAGGGTCACATTGCCATCCACCAGCACCGGCACCTCGCCCATGACGTTGAGTGCCCGGAACGCGGGCTGCCGCGTCTCGCTACCGAAGAAATCGACAAATACTGGCGTCCAATCGAGGCCTGACAGTTCCAGAGCGAGTGCCGCCTTGTAGGCATTGCCGCTTTCGCCAAAGCAGTAGAGTTTGATGCTCATAGATGCCCTCCCGGTGTTTCACCCGTGGCGGGCGTTCGATTTGAGTATTTTTGGAACGATGAAACGGTATGCCGTGGTTCATCGGTCTGCAAATACTCCACGGGGGTCCGGGGGTGTGAAACCCCCGGTTCCGAAGGTGCCACGCAGACCGCCGCCCCGGCTCTCACAACGCCCTCGCAATGAGGTCTTTCATGATCTCGTTGGTGCCGCCATAGATGCGCTGCACGCGGGCATCGGCCCACATTTCGGCGATGTCGTATTCCTGCATGTAGCCATAGCCGCCATGCAGTTGCAGGCAGTCGTCGAGCACCTCGCCTTGCGTATCGGTCAGCCAGTATTTCGCCATCGCGGCCTTTTCCACGCTCAATTCTCCGCGCATATGCTCGGCGATGCAGGCGTCGAGAAAAGCGCGGGCCACGGCGGTTTTCGTCTGACATTCGGCCAGTTTGAATCGGGTGTTCTGGAACCGCAGGATCGGGCCGCCGAAAGCTTGGCGTTCCTTGGCATAGGCGATGGTGCGCGTCACGGCACCCTCCATCGCGCCTTGGGCACCGCAGGCGATGATCAGCCGTTCCTGCGGCAGTTGTTCCATCATCTGGTAGAAGCCGCGCCCTTCCTCGCCGCCGAGAATGTTCTCGGGCGGGATGGCCACGTTGTCGAAGAAAAGTTCCGATGTATCGCCCGCATGCATCCCGACCTTTTCGAGATTGCGCCCGCGCACGAAGCCTGCCGCGCCGTCGGTTTCCACGACCACCAGCGAGATGCCCTTGGCCCCTTCCTTGGGGTCGGTCTTGGCCGCGACGATGATGAGGTCGGCATGTTGCCCGTTGGTGATGAAGGTCTTTTGCCCCGAGAGCCGATAGGCATTGCCGTCTCGAATGGCGCGTGTCCTGATCCCCTGCACGTCGGATCCAGCGGCGGGTTCCGTCATCGCCAAGGCCCCGACCATCTCGCCCGAGACCATTCTCGGCAGCCATCTCTGTTTTTGCGACTCCGAGCCATAGGCGAGAATGTAATGCGCGACGATGCCGGAATGGATCGGGTTACCCCAGCTTGCCAGATTGGCGCGGCCCTGTTCGATGCAGATCACCGCCTCATGCCCGAAATCGCCGCCCGCGCCGCCGTATTGCTCGGGGATCGACGGGCACAAGAGGCCCAACGCGCCCGCCTCACGCCAGCAGTCGCGGTCCATGATGCCCGCCTTGCGCCAGCGCGCGAAATGCGGCCGCCATTCATCGGTGATGAACTTGGCGGTCATTTCCGAGAGCATCTGATGCTCGTCAGTCATCCAGGTCATGGCCGGGCCTCCCTTCCCAACTTGTCTCAGCGTTTTCGCGCGTCGAGCTCCGAATTGAAGAGCCGCAGGCGGTGCGCAAAGGTGTCCTCATTGATCACGCTGTCAAAATTCTCGAAGAGGAAGGACAGCGCCTCGCCCTCGTCCAATCCGGCCTCCTGCGCAAAGCGGCGCAGGCGGCGGTAGCCATCCTCGGTCATCGCCGCGTTGAAGCGGCGCGTGAGGCGAAAGCGTTTCGGCATCTGTCCCTCCTCCTGAGCGGTCTCTCTTCAGAACGCCTCGGCGTCGAGCGCCATGACGGGATCGGCACCGCTCTGGATCCGCGCCAGATGCAGCGCCGTCGCGGGCAGGCGGCGTTTCATGTAGAAGCGGCCCGTCGCCAGCTTGGTCTTGTAGAAGGCCTCATCCGCTGTGCCCGCCTCCAGCGCCGCATGGGCTGCCTTGGCCATCCGCGCCCACATCAGGCCAAGGCAGACATGACCAAAGAGGTGCATGAAGTCATTGGAGCCCGCGAGCGCCGCGTTGGGGTTCTTCATGCCATTCTGCATGAAGAACATCGCGGCGGCCTGCAAATCCTTGGACGCCGCCTTGAGGGGGTCGAGGAAATCGGCCTTGAGCGCGGCGTTGTCCTCGTTCTCCTTGAGGAAGGTCTTGACCATCTCGAAGAAGGCCATGACGTGTCTGCCGCCGTCCTGCGCCAGCTTGCGGCCTACCAGATCGAGCGCCTGCACGCCGTTGGCGCCCTCGTAGATCATGGCGATGCGGGCGTCGCGGGTGAATTGCGACATGCCCCATTCCTCGATATAGCCATGCCCGCCATAGACCTGCTGCGCGCGCACGGTCATGTCATAGCCCTCGTCGGTCAGAAAGCCCTTGATCACCGGCGTCATCAGCGAGATCAGCCCCTCGGCGGCCTGATCGCCGCCGCGATGCGAGCGGTCGATGAGTTCCGCACCCCAGAGCAGGAAGGCGCGCGCGCCCTCGATGAAGCTCTTCTGATCCATCAGCGAGCGGCGGATATCGGGATGCACGATCAGCGGATCAGCGGGGCCATTCGGGTTCTGGTCGCCGGTCACGGCGCGGCCCTGAAGCCGGTCCTTGGCATAAGCGAGCGCGTTCTGATAGGCGACCTCGGCCTGTGCGAGGCCCTGCATGCCGACGCCGATCCGGGCCTCGTTCATCATGGTGAACATGGCGCGCATCCCCTTGTGTTTCTCGCCCAAGAGCCAGCCGGTGGCGCCGTCATAGTTCATCACGCAGGTCGAATTGCCGTGAATCCCCATCTTTTCCTCGATCTTGCCGCAGGAGACGCCGTTGCGCGGCCCGAGGCTGCCATCGGCGTTGACGAGGAATTTCGGCACGATGAAGAGCGACACACCCTTGATGCCCTCGGGGCCGCCGGGGATCTTGGCCAGCACCAGATGGATGATGTTGTCGGCCATGTCATGTTCACCGGCCGAGATGAAGATCTTCTGCCCCGTCACCTTGTAGCTGCCATCCGCCTGCGGCTCGGCCTTGGTGCGCATCAGGCCCAGATCGGTGCCGCAATGCGGCTCTGTCAGGTTCATCGTGCCGGTCCAGTCGCAGGCGGCCATCTTTGGCAGATAGGTCGCCTTTTGTTCGTCGCTGCCATGCACGAGGATCGCCGAGGCCGCGCCATGGGTGAGGCCCTGATACATGGTGAAGGCCTGATTGGCGCCCGAGAACATCTCGCCCACGGCGGTGCCAAGGACATAGGGCATGTATTGCCCGCCATATTCCTCGGGCAGGTCAAGCGCGGTCCAGCCGCCCTCGCGCACCTGATCGAAGGCCACCTTGAAGCCCTTGGGCGTGCGCACCACGCCGTTCTCGAGATGACAGCCTTCGGTGTCGCCCACGGTGTTGAGCGGCGCAAGCACCTCAGAGGCGATCTTGCCGGCCTCTTCCAGCACCGCCTTGGTGAAATCGCGCTCAAGCTCGGCATAGCCGGGCGTGCTCTGGTCGGACACGTTGAGCACCTCGTGCAGCACGAATTGCAGGTCGCGGGTGGGGGCGGTGTAGCTTGGCATCTGTCTCTCTCCCTGAAATCAAGCGCCGGGCCGGATCATTCGGCGGCGTTTCGGTTGGTCCCGAGCGAGGTAAGCATCCGCTCGCCCCAAGTCATCTGTTCGCGCAGCTCGGCGATCGCCGCCTCGAGGTCGTCGCGCTGTTTCTCCATCTCCGCGAGGCGGCCTTGGGCGACCTCATAGGCGCGGGCCATCTGGGTGTGTTGCTGATCGCCCTTGTCGTAGAGGGCGAGCAACTGCCGCAGATCCTCGAGGCTGAACCCGAACCGCTTGCCGCGCAGGATCAGTTTCAGCCGCGCCCGGTCGCGCCGGGTGAAAAGCCGCCTCTGCCCCTGCCGGATTGGCGAGAGCAGTTCCTTGGCCTCGTAGAAGCGCAGGGTGCGCGGGGTCACGTCGAAAGCCTCGCACATCTGCCGGATCGTCATCACATCATCAGTCATCGTTTTGCCCGTTTCACCTTGAATTTACCGAACATCTGCGACTCCTGCACCCTGCTTACAACAGGGAGGGTGCTTGACGTAACTCCTACGTCACGTCACTTTCTGGTTGACGTAAGATCAGCCAAGGTCAGGCCGGTCCTTGAGCAAGATCATGTCGCGTCTTGCGGGCGATCAGCCAAGGCTCGCCGCTGTGTCATCGCGCAACTTTCTCAGTTCCGCCATTGCCTGATCCAGTTGCGCGCGTTGCTCCGCCAGTTCCGCAAGCTGCCGGTCGGCAAGTGCGATCCAGTTGCGCATCTGTGCCTCGGTGCCTTCGTTCTCGTAGATCAGGAGCCATTGCCGGATCTCCTCCAGCGCGAAGCCGAACTTGCGGCCGCGCAGGATCAGGGTCATCCGGGCACATTCGCGTGGACCGTAATAGCGCGCGCGGCCCTCGCGTTCGGGCTGCAACAGCTCGATATACTCGTAATAGCGCAGGGTGCGCGGCGTCGTATCATAGGCTGCGCACATTTCCTTGAAGGACAGTCGTTTTTCCGCCATGGCTGGATCCCCCTCACAACGCGAGGTTATGGGCAAGCCGCAAAGAGCGCAACTCCTGCCCTTGCAGGTCCGGGAAAATCCGGCTCATAAGAGGCGGGCAACGAGCGAAGGGGGCATGGATGAGCGACCAGAAGAACAAGATCGCCAGGCAATTCATGGAGGCGATCCCACATGCCCGTGCGCTTGGTATGCGTCTTACCCGTGTCAGCGACGGGCAGGCGGAGATCGAGATGGATTATGACGCGCGGTTCATCGGGGATCCGGAGACGGGCGTGATCCATGGTGGTGCGATCTCGGCCCTGATGGATACCTGTTGCGGGGCGGCGGCGATGAGCCACCCGGCGGCGCCAGGCGGCACGGCCACGATTTCGCTGCGTATCGACTACATGCGGCCTGCCACGCCGGGCCAGATGATCCGCGCCCATGCCGAGTGCTATCACATCACCCGGTCGGTGGCCTTCGTGCGGGCGCGCGCGGTGGACGCGGATGACGCGCTGCCGGTGGCCAGCGCCACCGGCACCTTTACCGTGGAGGGCAAGTGATGGCGCGGCCCCGTCCCGAACCGGTGCAGGTCATCAAGCAACGTCGAGATGCCGCGCTCAAGGCGCTGGTCGAGGGCGTGCCCTATATCCGCTTTCTGGGGGTGCAGTTCGACCGCCGCGGCGACGAGCTGACCGCGATGATGCCCTATGACGACAGGCTGATCGGCAATCCCCTTTTGCCCGCGCTGCATGGCGGCGCGACGGCGGCCTTTCTCGAGATCACCGCGATCATCGGTCTGAGTTGGGGGATGCTCTGGGAAGAGATCGAGAGCGGCGCATTCGACCCCGAGGCCATCGTCGGCGGTGCCCTGCCACGCCTGCCCAAGACGATCGACTTCACCGTCGATTACCTGCGCTCCGGCCTGCCGCGCGATGCCTATGCGCGGGCACAGGTCAACCGATCCGGCCGCCGCTATGCCTCTGTGCATGTCGAGGCCTGGCAGGATAATCGCGGGCGTCCCTTTGCCCAGGCGACGGGGCATTTCCTGATGCCGCGCCGGGATGGCTGAGGCGGTCAGGCCCGTCACGCATCGCCGGGTTCTCACCATCGCGCTGCCGATCGTGATCTCGAATGCGACGGTGCCCATCCTGGGTGCGGTCGATACCGGGGTTGTCGGGCAACTGGGCCTTGCCGCGCCGATCGGCGCGGTTGGCCTCGGCGCCGTGATCCTCACCGGCCTTTACTGGGTATTCGGCTTTCTCAGGATGGGAACGACGGGGCTGACAAGCCAGGCGCAGGGGGCCGGGCGACAGGGCGAGGTGGCGGCGTTGCTGACGCGCGCGCTGATGATCGGCTTTGCCGGGGGGCTGGTGATCATCCTTTTGCAGGCGCCTCTGTTCTGGGCGGCGTTCCGGCTGGCTCCGGCCAGCGCCGAGGTCGAGGGGCTGGCCCGGCACTACATGGCGATCCGGGTCTGGAGCGCGCCGGCGATGATCGCGCTGTTCGGGATGACGGGCTGGCTCATCGCGCGCGAGCGCACCCGCGCCGTGCTGGCCATTCAGGTGCTGATGAATGGCCTCAACATCCTGCTCGATCTGTGGTTCGTGCTCGGGCTCGACTGGGGCGTGGCGGGCGTGGCGCGTGCCACGGTCATCGCCGAATGGGGCGGGCTGGCGCTCGGGCTCTGGTTCTGCCGCGATGCCTTTGGCGTACCGGCCTGGCGCGACTGGGCCCAGGTCTTTGATCCCGAACGCCTGCGCAACATGGCCTCGGTCAACACCGACATCCTGCTGCGCTCGCTGATGCTCGAGGGGATCGTCATTTCGTTCCTGTTTCTGGGCAGCGATTTCGGCGATGCCACCCTGGCGGCAAATCAGGTGCTGCTGCAATTCCTGCACATCACCGCCCATGCCCTTGACGGCTTTGCGTTTGCCGCCGAGGCCCTGGTGGGTCAGGCGGTCGGCGCGCGCAACCGCGCGGCGCTGCGACAGGCGGCGCTCAGGACAAGCCAGTGGGGTCTTGGGATCATCGCTGTTCTGGCCACGGGCTTCGCGCTTTGGGGGGGCGCGCTCATCAATCTGATGGCCAAAGCCCCGGAGGTGCAGGCGGAGGCGCAGGCCTATCTGATCTACATGGTTCTGGCCCCCATCCTGGGCCTGGCCGCCTGGATGCTGGACGGGATCTTCATCGGTGCCACGCGCACCCGCGACATGCGCAACATGATGGCGGTCTCTCTGATGATCTATGTCGTCGCGGTGATCGTCCTGATGCCCCTGATTGGCAATCATGGGCTCTGGGCCGCGCTCCTGATCAGCTATGTGGCGCGCGGGTTGACGCTCGGTCTGCGCTATCCGGCGCTCGAGCGGGCGGTGGCGTCGCAGCGGTCGGCAAACGCCTCAGTCGTGGGTCCGGAGCGGTGAATTCTGCACCATCGACACAACAAGCAACGGCACACCGACGGCAATCAGCGTCACCAGGATCAGAAGAATTCCCAGATCGCTGTAATCGGCGGGGATGGTGATCTGCCCGGTCGCGGGATCGCGCACTTCGCGGGTGATCACGAAGATCTCGTTGAGGTATCTGGTCAGAAGCGCACTCGCGGACAGCGCCAGATTGGTAAAGGACGCCATCACCGCAAAGAACGTGGCCTTGAGATTGGCTGGCGCGTTGCGCGCAATCCAGGCCAGCATCGGGATCATCGCGATCTGGCCGAGCGGCGATTCAATGGCCGTGTCCAGTATGGCGATGAATCGCGCATCGACCACGCCCCCAGTCATCGCGGCGGTGATGTTCTGGATGCCGTAATAGAGACCGATATTGGGCAGCGACAGAAACCCGCCCGCCACGGTCAGCAAGACGATGATCGAGACGATGGAGCGATGCGCGATCAGCGGGCGCAGGATCACGATGCCGACCAATGTGAGCACCGACGTGATCAGCGACAGGATCGACAGGAATTGCTGGTCAAAGCCGAGGACGTCGATCTCGAACCATGTCTGCCCGTTGCCGGGCAGCGGCGTGGCGCGAAAGATGAAGATGATGATGGCGGTGCCGATCAGCGCGCGGGCCTGCGCCGGCGCAAGCACCGACAGCAACTGGCGCATCAGCGCCAGAACGATCAGCATCGAACCGGCAAAGATGATCTCCTGCCCATAGGCGATATCGCTCAGGCCAATGGTGAGCGAGAGCGCCACAAACCCGGCACCGCCGATGAAATACCATGGATTGGGCTCGGTTTTCTCGTCGGACCGCTCAAAGAGCGTATCAGCCTCGGCGTCGGACAGGCCGCGCCGCAACAGGCCGCGGCGCAGGCGATACTTCTGCCAGGCGGCAAGGATCACGCCCGACACCGAGACGAACGGGATCAGAAGGGCGGTAAAATAGATCAGCGCATAGGTCGCGCGCTTGGCTTCGGCATCGAGCGCCTCGATCCCGGAAAACATGTAGATGTTGAGCAGCGCGACCGCCACGGTGCCGGAAATCAGCGCGAACCGGCCCAGCGTCTGCATCGTGGTGTGCAGCGCACGGGACTGCGCGAGCGGGATCTCGCGGCCCGATTCGTCAAACCGCGGCACCGCCTCGACCGACATCGCATCGGCCACCGCGTCCTGGATGACCAGACCCGAGGGGGCCAGCAGGTAGGAGAGGATATACCAAGCATTCATCGGCAGGATCGCGGTCATCTGCTCGGTCTGCGTCAGCAACAGATACATGATCAAGACCGAGAGCCCGATGAGACCCGCGCCGAAATAGATCAGCAGCCATTTCCAGCGCCACATGATATCGACCAGATGCCCAAGCGGCATCTTGAGCGCCCAGGGCAGTCCGGCCCAAAACGCCAGACCGGCAAGGAAAGCTGCGGAAAGGTCGAGGTATTCCTTCACGAAAAAGGTGCCGACGATCATCGTCAGCCCGGAAAATCCGGCGGCGAAATAGACCATCAGCGGCGGCAGGAAGGTCCAGCGCATCTGCCGTCCCAGATCGAGGACCACGGCGTCAAACCAGGTGGCAATCAGCTTTGCGGGCGCCATCGGGGTCAGCATCTACTGCGGCGCTCTGTCCGGCCAGCGGGCCGGTGTGGCGATCAGCCTGCGCGCGACCGTCTCAAGCGTCGCCTCGGGGAGGATCACCAGCATCTTGGGTGCGGTGAGCGTCAGCGAGACTGGGCCGAGGGCCGCATTCGAGGTGCCGATGCGCCCGTCCGGGGCAAAGTTGAGCCCGCCGATCGGCCATCTGAGTCCCTCCGAGCGTCCCTCGACCGCGCCCATCGGGAACAAGGAGACCGGACAGCCGGAGGTCAGTGGCAGGTCCAGCGCGGGCGGGCAGAGAAACACCAGTTCCTCGCGCCCCAACAGGATGCAGCGCTGCCAGGGGTGACGCACGAGGCTGCTGTAGGCGGCGAGCTGATGATCGAGCCGGTCGCCGGAAAACCCGACACCAACGATCAGCGGGGCCGAGATGTTGGACAGGCATTTGTCGAAATCGGTCGTGTCCTGATCAGGGATCGGGTGTTGCGCCACTTGGGGGATGCGCCGCCGCGCGTCCTCTGATATGCTGTCAAAGTCGCCGATCACCGCGACGGGCATCGCATCATGGGCCAGCGCGGCATCGGCGCCACCGTCCGCGGCGACGATCGCAGGCGCAATCGCGCGGGCACGTTTCAACTGGGCGGAACAGACCGCTGCACCGCCGACCAGGGTGATTGGTTCCGTTTGATGAACAATCATGCCGCTTGCCCCTGATCGTTGCCTTGGCTGAGGAGATGTCACATTCTAACCATGAAATGATACGGTAAAATTCTAAGAATCGGGCGTCTTTCGACGTGTGTCTCATGGTAAACCCAGTTGTTGCAGGTTGGCAAAGCGAGCATTTGGCATGGTTGGTTCAAGCAAGATCCTGACGGTTTCCTACGGCACATTTTCGTGCACGCTGGAAGGATTTGACGACTCTTTCGAAACGATGAAGGCGATTGCGGAATATTTTCGCGATCTCGCCGCTGATGATCGCTATTTCGGTGCAGAGCCGCCAACCCCGGACGCCGACATGCTGGCCCGCATCGCCGAGCGCGAGATTTCCCGCCGGGTCCAGGCCCACGAGGACCGTGGCCGGATCGTGCTGCGGGCCGGAGCCGCGCCCGCGCTGAGCACGGCAGCAGAGAGCGCGCCTCTCGCCGAGCAAGCTGCGCCGCAAGCCCCCGAGACCCCGCCCGAGACCCCGCCCGAGATGACCGCAGCGGCCGTCTCCGCGCCGGAAGGGATCGAGACGGAAGCCGTCCCGCGGACGACGGAGCCGGTTGCAGAATTTGCCGAACCCCTGACCGAGGCCGCACCGCAGGAGGCGCCCCTGCCAGAGCCGGTGGAGCCAGAGCCGGTGGAGGCAGAGCCACAGGCGGTTGCGCCCGTCCAGGACGCATGGACCGGGGCACAAGACAGCGAGGAGGACGCCGGGTCAGAGACTGAATTTGCCGACAATGCCCGGCCCGTTGCACAAGATGACCTTGCTCCCTACGCGGAGTCGGGCAGCATTGCCGCCAAGCTGAACCTGATCCGCTCGGTTGTGTCAGAGACCGTGCCGACCGATGATCAAGACTATTCCGAGGATGAACACGCGCAGGATTTCCTCGACAGCACGGTAGAGGATCTCGATGCCGTCCTTGCGGCGGATGATCTGGCCGAACGTTTCCATGCCGCCGATGACCTCGAAGGGGGCTCGCCAGAGACCGAGATCGCCAAGGAGCAGGCCCCGACGACCAGCGCCTACGGCGAAGATGACGATTTCGAGGATTCGCTGGCCGAATTGATGGCCGATGCCCTGCCCGTCAGCCAAACCCCCGGCGCAACTCGCGAAACGGCGGTGATCGTCGAGCAGATCGCCTTTGAGGCCACGGTGGAGCATGACGTTTTCGACGATGAAGAAAGCGAAGTGACCGACCCTTTTCACAATATCTTCGGCGCCAAGGCAGAGGAACTTGCGACTGACGATTACGACGATCTGCACAGAGACCTGACCGATCGTGACGGCGATCTGAGACTTGAATTCGACGACCTGCCAAGAGAAGAGGCCAATCTCGACACCGAGGACGAAGAGGTCGCAGAGGCAGAGGCAGAGGCCGACTCGTCCGACGAGATCGACGACGAGATGGACGACAGCCCCGTCGCGCCAGATCTTGCGGTGCCCGGCCGGGAAAGATTGCACAAGGCCGACGACTCCGGCGATCTGATGCGGTTTTTCGAAGAAGCGGATTCTCAGCTCGACACCCCGGCCTCAAGCCAGCGGCGCAACGCCATTCAGCACCTGCGTGCCGCCGTCGCGGCGACGCGCGCCGAGCGCAAGGCTGGCTCGGAATTGCACCGCGATGTGGATGATGCACCCTATCGCAGCGATCTGGCCAGCGTCGTGCGGCCGCGCCGTCCGCAGGCCGCGCCCGAGGGGTCGCGCAGTCTGCGCCCCGACGAGCCCCGCCCGGCTCCGCTCAAGCTGGTCGCCGAACAGCGCATCGACACCCCCCGCGCGCCGATCCAGCCACGGCGCATTTCGGGGGCGGCCTTGCGCGCCGAGATCGAACGGGTGCAACCCGATAGTGGATTTGTGGCCTTCGTCGAGGAGTTGGGGATTACTCACCTGCCCGACCTGCTCGAAGCGGCGGCGGCGTATCTCGCGGATGTCGAGGGACGTCCGCAATTCTCCCGACCGATGCTGATGAGCAAGCTCAAGGAGGTCGAGGCCGAGACCTATTCGCGCGAGGACGGATTGCGCTCGTTCGGGCAGTTGTTGCGCGCCGGCAAATTGCAAAAGCTCTCGGGCGGTCGTTTTTCCGTCACCAAAGAGACCGAGTATCGCCAACCGGGCAAGCGCCACGCGGGCTGAACCGGATCCAAGCAAAAACCCACACCCCCGGTCCCTGACCGGGGGTTTTTCTGTCGGTCGGCGGATTGTCTCTTTCCCACGCAAGGCAAGCGGGTCAGGATCAGGGGCGACTGGCAAGAGGGGACGGCAGATGCGGGTAATCGCTCTGAGCGGGATCGTTTGGACCCTGATGGCGGATGCGCTCTGGGCCCATGCGTCCGAGCAGGGATTTGTGCTCCTGCTGCCGACGGATGTCTACATTTTCGCCGGCGGGGCAACGGTGACGCTCACCGTGCTGTTGCTCGCGATCCTGCCCGGCGGGCTGGCAGCGGCGCTGTTCCGGCCGCTCCGTCTGGGCCGCGCGCGCCCGAGATTGCGGCACGGTGCGAGCCTGCTGACGGCGCTGCTTCTGGTCTGGCTGATCTGGCGCGGGCTGGCGGGTCCACGCGATCCGGCCGTCAACCCCCTGCCGTTGGCGGTCTGGGTGGTGTTCTGGGTCGGAGTGGTCAGCGTGCAGGGCCTCTTGGGGGATCTCTGGCGCTGGCTCAATCCGTGGGTCGGGGTGGGCGCGTTGCTCTACAGGCTGACCGGCCAGCGCGCGCTCCTGCGCTATCCGCGCGGTCTGGGTCATTGGCCGGGCGTTCTGGGCTTTCTGGCCTTTGCCGGGTTTCTGATGGCCGATCCTGCGCCCACCGATCCGGCACGGCTGGCGCTGGTGGTTGGGCTTTACGGGGCGGCGATGCTGGCGGGGCTTGTCCTGTTCGGCCCCGCCTGGCTGGTGCGCGCCGAGGCCCTCACGGTCCTGATGCGCGCCTATGCACGCATGGGCCTGATCGGTCGGGCGCGCGGCGGGTTGGCACTGGGGGTGCCCGGCTGGCAGGTGCTGGCAAGTCCCAAGGCGCGCCTCGGGTTTGCCGTTTTCATTCTGGTCATGCTGGGCAGTGGCAGTTTCGACGGACTCAATGAGACGTTCTGGTGGCTCGGGGTTCTGGGCCTCAATCCGCTTGAGTTCCCCGGCCGTTCGGCGGTGGTGTCGCAAAATCTCCTCGGGCTCCTCGCCGCCAACGCCGTCCTCATGATGGCCTTTGCCACCTGTCTCTGGCTGGGCGAGCGGCTGGCCGGGGGGCGGGCCCGGTTGCCCGGCCTGTTCTGCCTTTACGCCCCTACCATCCTGCCGATCGCGCTGGCCTATCACATCGCGCATTATCTCACCTCGTTTCTGGTGGACGGGCAATATGTGCTCGCCGCGCTGAGCGATGCCTTGGGCCTCGGGCATATCCACGTCACCACCGGATTTCTCAACACGCCCGGCCCGGTGCGGCTGATCTGGTTTACCCAGGCCGGTGTCGTGGTGGCGGGGCATGTGATCGCCATCCTTCTGGCGCATACGTTCGCGATGGGGCGCGGGCAGGGCACCCGCCATGCGGTGCTGGGACAGGCGCCCCTCGCGCTCTTCATGGTTGCCTATACGGTGTTCGGCCTGTGGCTTCTGGCCTCGCCGCGCGCGGCCTGAGACGTAAAATGCTGGACAAGCCGGGGGGGCTTGCGCAGACTGGGCACATTCGGCGCGACTGTCGCGCGGCGCAAACCTGTCTTGGAGGATGTTTCGATCATGATCCCGAAATCCGGCCCGAAGGCCACAACCCGGCGCGGCGCGCTGACCACGTTGGCGGGCGGAGTTGCGGCGGCTGGCCTGCCGCTCTGGGCGCGCTACAGCCATGCCCAGACCGCTGCCCCGATCAAGATCGGCTTTCAGGTGCATCGCACCGGTATCGGTGCGGCTTACGGGCGCTGGTATGACCGCACCACGCAGGCAGCGGTCAAGCTGATCAACGAGGGCGGCGGCATCAATGGCCGGATGGTCGAAATCATTGCCGAGGATGACGGCACCGACCCCAAGCGCGGCGCCGAGGTGGTCGAGAAATTCACCAACCAGCATGGCTGCGACATCGGCTTTGGCACGCTATTCAGCCATGTCGTGATCGGCTCCGCCCCACGTGCGGGCGAATTGAAGCTGCCCTATTTCGTGGTCTCCGAGGGGCATCACGTGGCCAGCGGCAAGCTCAACCGCTATACGCTTCAGCCCGGCATCACGGATGTCAAAAGCCAGGTTCAGGCAATGGCGCCCTATGTCGCCTCGACGCTGGGCAAGAAGGTCACGATGATCTTCCCCGACTTCGCCTTTGGCCACGATCACCGGGATTTCTTTACCGCGGCGATGCAGGCTCAGGGTGGCGAGGTGCTGGAGCAGATCGCGATTCCGCCCGCCGAGACCTCCTTTACCAAGTATTTCCCCAAGATCCCGCGCGAGACCGAGGTGCTCTATCACGTGATGGTCGGCCCCGCCGTGCTGACCTTCGTCAAGGAACTGGGCGAATTCTTTGGCGGGCAGGGGCCGGCGCTCTTTGGCTTCATCGACAGCCTCGAGGCGGTGGCGATCGACAGCCCCGGCCTCGAATTTCTCGAAAACAGCTATTTCTGGGAGGGCATGTGTCGCAACGCTCAGCCCGGTCAGAGCGCCCACGAGACGGCCTATCGCGCGGCGGTGGGCGTGAACGAGCAAGGTGCATCCCTCAGCGATCCCAAGGACGTGGCGACCTATGCCCATATGTTCGGCTGCTGGGAAACGCTGCATGTGGTCAAGGCGGGCATGGAGGCCTCTGGCTATGCCGGCCCGCAGGACCGCGCCAAACTGATCGAGGCGGTGGAGGCGATGACCGATATCCCCGAGAGCCTTGCGCATCCGCAGGGGGCAAAGCTCTTTAACGGGCGCACGCATCAGGTCTTTGGCCATCAGAACATCAGCCAGGTCAGAGGCGGTCAGCTTGTGCGGGTGCATACCACCTCGATCGAGGACACGCTCTATCCCGATGAAGTGGATTACACGACGCAAGCCTTCTGAAGTGGCGATCCCGGCGGCGTCGAGAATGCGACGGAAAATTCGCGGAATTTTCTGCGGGCTTGCGATGTTGGCCGTGGTCGCCTGTGGTGCGCCACCGCCGCCGCAGGCCGAGGATGTGACGCGACTGGCGGCGGAAATCCGGGCGCTTGATCCCGCGGTGGACCCCGAAGAGGCGGCGCGCGCGGCGCGCATCGCCTATACGCAAGCGCATGACCTCGCGCTGGCGTATGAAATTACCGATCCGCCGATCATCCACAACACCAAGGTCAACATGGGGTTGAAGCCGCGCGGTCTCTGCTGGCACTGGGCCCACGACATGGAGAAGCGCCTGAAAAGGGAACGGTTCGAGACGCTCGATCTGCACCGCGCCGTGGCCAATGCCGAGAATGCCTTTCGGCTGGAACACAGCACCGCGATCATCAGCGCCAAGGGGGCGTCCTTCGACGAGGGCATCGTGCTCGACCCCTGGCGCCGGGGCGGGCGGCTGACCGCGGTTCCGGTCAAGGCGGACAGCGCCTACAAATGGCAGCCGCGCAACGAGGTGGTGGCCCGCGCGCTCGAACGCGAGCACGGCCAGATCGTGACCCTGACCGACGATCAGCGCCTTCTGATGGGCGGGATCGAGTTCGTGGCGCAATGACCGGGGACCGCTGACATGGATCTCGGCCCCTATCTGGTGCTGGCGACGCTCGAGGGGGCGGTCACAGCGGCCGTTCTTGCGCTGACCGCAGTCGGCCTCAGCCTCGTCTTTGGCGTGATGCGGGTGGTCAATATCGCACATGGAGAGTTCTTCATGCTGGGGGCGGTGATCGCCTGGGCGCTCGCACATGGCCTTTCCGGGCATCCGGCGGTGGGCTTTGGCGTCGCGCTGGTGGTGGCCCCGCTTGTGGTCGGCGCGCTGGCGGTGGCCGCCGACATGACCATCCTCAAGCGGCTCGACTATGACCCGGAGCGCACCATCGTCGCCACCATCGGTCTGCTCTACATCATCCAGCAACTGACCTTGATGGGCTACGGACCGGATGCGCGCCCGGTCGCGGCCCCGTTCAACACGCGCCTTGCGATACCGTGGTTCGAAAAGGGCGCCGAAGGCTGGCAGATGATCTGGCCCTGGGGGCTTGGCACCACGTCCTACAAGCTGGCGGTGATCGCGGCGGCGGTCGCCGTGCTCTGCGCCGTCTGGGCGCTGATGGCGCGCAGCCGGATCGGGCTGGTGATGCGCGCCACCCAGTCGGATCGCGAGATGGCGCTGGCCTTCGGCATCCCGGTCGAGCGGGTCTATGCGCTGGTCTTCGGCCTTGGCGCGGGGCTGGCGGCGCTGGCCGCCGTGCTGATCGTGCCCATCCAGCAGGCGCATTACCTGATGGGCGCGGATCCGCTTCTGCTGTCCTTTGTCGTGGTCATCATCGGCGGGCTGGGCAGCCTGCCGGGAACGGTCGTCGCCGCCGTCCTCATCGGTCTCAGCGACGGGATCATCTCGGTCTTTTTCTCGCCGACCCTGGCCAAGATCCTTGCAACGCTGCTGGTCGGGCTGGTGCTGGTCTTTCGCCCGCAGGGGCTTTTCGGAAAGCGCGGCGGATGAGGGTCTATGCGCTTCATGCCGGGCTGATCGTGCTGCTCTTCGCGTTGCATTTCCTGCTGCCCGCCTACCACCATGGCAATCTGGCACGGGTGATGGTTCTGGCGAGCTATGCGATCGGTTACAACATCCTGTTCGGCTATACCGGCCTTCTCAGCCTCGGCCACGCGCTGTTCTTTGCGGCGGGCCTCTATGGGATGGGTCTGGGCATCCAGCATCTGGGTCTTGCCCCTGCACCCGCGTTTCTTCTCGGTCTGGTCGCGGGGGCTGTCGTCTCTGGCGGTCTGGCGCTTCTCGCGCTGCGCACAAGCGGCGTGGCCTTCATGATCGTGACGCTGATGTTCGCACAGGCCGGTTATCTGACGCTCCTCTATTTCGGCACCTATACCCGAGGCGATGAAGGCTTCGTGATCGCGCAGGCAAGCCGTGCCCTCTGGGGCATCGATCTGAGCGATCCGGGCAACCGTTACCTTGCGGCGCTGATCCTCTTTGGCACCTGTCTCCTGCTCAGCCTCTGGCTGGTGCGCACGCCCTTTGGCCGGGTGCTGGTGGCGATCCGCGAGAACGAAGAGCGTGTGCGGATGCTGGGCTATGACACCTTCGCGCATAAATTGGCGGCGATGGTGATCTCGGGGACGATTGCGGCGGCGGCGGGGGCAGGCTATGGCCTCTTGTTCGGCTATGCCGGGGCAACCTTTGCCAGCGTGCAATATTCGATCTTTCCGCTGCTCTGGGTGCTTCTGGGTGGCGCGGGCACGGTGCTGGGGCCTTTCGTCGGCACGCTGTTCATGTTCTACCTCATTGACCTCTCATCGGGGATTACCACCGCCTATATGCTGATTGCCGGTGTGGTGCTGGTGGCGCTGACGCTGTTCGCGCCGCAGGGATTGATGGGCGAGGTGCGTCGGCGTCTGTGGAAAGGGTTGCCGTGATGCTCTTGTCCACGCGGGGCCTGTCCAAGCAGTTTGTCGGCTTGCGTGCGGTTGACTCGGTCGATTTCGACCTGCCCGAGGGCGAGATCCGCGCCCTGATCGGCCCCAACGGCGCGGGCAAGACGACGCTGGTGGGCATGATCTCGGGACGGATCGCGCCTTCGGCGGGGCGGGTGATCTTTGACGGGCGCGATGTGACCGCATTGCCCGCGCATCGCCGGATCGCGCTTGGCATGGCCTATACGTTCCAGATCACGTCGGTCTTTGCGCGCCTCAGCGTGGCAGAGAACGTCGCGTTGGCGGCCCGTCGGCGGCTCAAGGGGTCGGCGGTCGGTTCGGCGGTGGAGGCAGCGCTCGATCGGGTCGGATTACTGCCGCGCGCCGGGCAGGAGGCGGGCGATCTGGCTTATGGCCACCAACGCCTGCTGGAGATTGCCATGGGCCTTGCGCAACGCCCACGCCTGCTCATTCTCGACGAGCCGACACAGGGTCTGGCCGAGGGCGAGATCGAGGCGTTCAAGACGCTGGTCCGCGAGGTGGCACAGGAGTCGACGATCCTCCTGATCGAACACAACATGCGCGTGGTGATGGAACTGGCAAACCGGATCACGGTGCTGAATTTCGGCGCGGTGCTGGCCGAGGGAACGCCCGCGGAAATCCATCTCAATGCAGAGGTGCAGGCGGCCTATCTGGGAGGGGTATCCGATGCTGCGGCTGGATAGGGTCAGCGCCGGATACGGCCGCGCGCAGGTGCTGCGCGCGCTTTCGCTCGAGGTGAAGGCGGGCGAGATCCTGTGCCTTCTTGGGCGCAACGGCGCGGGCAAGACAACCTGCATGCGCGCGATCATGGGGCTCTTGCCGCTGATGTCGGGCAGGATCTGGCTCGATAAGACAGAGTTGAGCGCGCTTGCGCCGCATCAGGTGCCGCGCACAGGCGTGGGCTATGTTCCGCAGGGGCGCAGGCTCTTTGCCGAACTGACGGTGGCGCAGAATATCGAAATCGGCCTGATGGCGCGGGGCAGCGGCCCGGAGGTGCGCGAAGAGGTGCTCGACCTCTTCCCGCGCCTGCGCGAGCGCTATCATCAGCGCGCTCAAACCCTTTCGGGCGGCGAACAACAGATGCTGGCCACGGCGCGGGCGCTCTGTCTCAGACCCAAGGTTCTGTTGCTCGACGAGCCGACCGAGGGCTTGCAGCCGTCGATGATCGCCGCGATCCGCGAGGTGATCGTCGGCCTGCGCCACAAGGGTGTGGCGATCCTCCTGGTGGAACAACGGGTCGATGCGGTGCTGTCGGTGGCCGATCGCGTGGCCTTTATCGAGAATGGTCAGGGCGGCGTGGTGATGCGCGCCGAAGATCTCCGCGCCGATCACACGATCATCGACCGCTATGTCGGGGTGTAGCGCGCCCGCCCGCCCTCAGCGGGTGTATTTCACAAACGGCGTCAGCGTCCCGATCCGGTCATAGAGCCGCCGCGCCGTGGTGTTGAAATGCTGCGTCATCCAATAGACCCCAGGGCAGCCATCGGCATCGGCCCTGGCATAGACTGCCTCGATCAGCGCCCGCCCCACGCCCCGGCCGCGGGCTTCGGGCGCGGCGTAGAGATCTTGCAGATAACAGGCCCTTTCTATGCGCCAGTTGTGCGGGTGATAGAGGTAATGCACCAGACCCACGGGTGTGCCACCCAAAAGGGCGAGCAAACCGCATTGGTCCGGGTGCGCGTCCGAGGTGAGCCGGGCAAAGGTCGTGTCATAGACCTCCTCCGGCAGCACCGTCTCGTAAAACTCCAGATAGGCACGCCAGAGCGGCACCCAGGCGGATTTGTCGGCGGGCGCGATCGCGCGAAGGGTCAGCGCGCCCGTCACTCCGCCGCCACCGCCTGCGGATCGACGAGGGCGACGATGTCCATCATGATCGCATTGAGTTCGAAATCCTTGGGCGTATAGACCCGTGCCACGCCCATTTCGCGCAGCCGCCGGGCGTCATCCTCGGGGATGATGCCACCGACGATGACCGGCACATCGCCAAGCCCCGCCGCGCGCATCCGTCCCATCAGATCCTCGACCAGCGGCATGTGGCTACCCGACAGGATCGACAGACCGACCACATGGGCGCGGTCCTCGAGTGCGGCATGGACGATCTGTTCCGGGGTCAGCCGGATACCCTGATAGCCGATATCCATGCCGCAGTCGCGGGCTCGGAAGGCGATCTGTTCGGCACCGTTGGAATGACCGTCAAGCCCCGGCTTGCCGATGACAAACTTCAGGCGCCGCCCCAGACGATCGCTGACGGCATCGACGGCGGCTCGGATCTCCTCGAGGCCTTCGGTCTTGTTCGAGGGGCTGGCAGAGACCCCGGTCGGTCCGCGATACTCGCCAAAGACGGCGCGCATCTCGGCCGCCCATTCACCGGTGGTGACGCCTGCCTTGGCGCAGGCAATCGAGGGCGCCATCACGTTGCGTCCCTCGGCGGCGGCGGCGCGCAGATTGGCCAGCGCGGATTTCACCGCCGCGGGGTTGCGCGCCGACCGCCAGTCAGCAAGATGCGCGATCTGTTGCGCCTCGACCGCCGGATCGACGACCATGATGCCACCATCTTCGGTCTGGAGCGGCGACGGCTCGCCGGCCTGCCAGCGGTTGACCCCGACGACGATGGTCTCGTTGCGCTCGATCCGGCCCAGACGATCGGCATTGCTGTCCACCAGACGCGCCTTCATGTATTCGATCGCCGAGACCGCGCCGCCCATGCTGTCGATATTCGCCAGTTCATGCCGCGCGCCGTCCTTGAGCGCCTCGACCTTGGCCTCCACCGCCGGGTTGCCGTCAAAGAGATCGTCGAATTCCAGAAGATCCGTCTCATAGGCCAGGATTTGCTGCATCCGCATCGACCATTGCTGATCCCAGGGGCGCGGCAGGCCAAGCGCCTCGTTCCAGGCGGGCAGTTGCACCGCCCGCGCGCGGGCGCGCTTGCTCAGCGTCACCGCCAGCATTTCGATCAGGATCCGATAGACGTTGTTTTCCGGCTGCTGTTCGGTCAGGCCAAGGCTGTTGACCTGCACCCCATAGCGAAAGCGGCGATACTTGGCATCCGCAACCCCATAGCGGTCGCGCAGGATCTCATTCCAGAGATCGACGAAGGCGCGCATCTTGCACATCTCGGTGACAAAGCGGATGCCCGCGTTGACAAAGAAGGAAATCCGCGACGCGAGCGCCGGAAAGTCGCTCTCGGCCACGCGCGGCTTCAACTCGTCCAGAACCGCCGTTGCGGTCGCCAGCGCAAAGGCCAGTTCCTGTTCCGGCGTCGCGCCCGCCTCTTGCAGGTGGTAGGAACAGACGTTCATCGGGTTCCATTTGGGCACGTGCTTGTAGCAGTATTCGGCCACGTCGCCGATCATCCTCAGGCTGGGGGCGGGCGGGCAGATATAGGTGCCGCGGCTGAGATATTCCTTGATGAGATCGTTCTGCACCGTGCCTTGCAGCGCGCGCACATCGGCGCCCTGTTCCTCGGCCACGGCGATATAGAGCGCCAGGAGCCAGGGGGCGGTGGCGTTGATCGTCATCGAGGTGTTCATCTGGTCGAGCGGGATATCCGCGAAGAGCGTGCGCATGTCACCCAGATGGCAGATGGGCACGCCCACCTTGCCCACCTCGCCGCGCGCCAGGACATGATCACTGTCATAGCCGGTTTGGGTCGGCAGATCGAAGGCCACAGAAAGCCCGGTCTGCCCCTTGGCGAGATTGGCACGGTAGAGCGCGTTCGACTTCTCGGCGGTGGAATGACCCGCATAGGTGCGGATGAGCCAGGGCTGGTCCTTGGGGCGAGTGTGCTGCGTCTGCGACATGGGGCGACCTCGTGAATCATGATGCGCAATTTTCTTACGTTCAGCATACCGTATAGGCAAGAAGGTTGCGCTGTCAATTCGCTGCGATGCGGCATCGACCCATTTACCTGCGACAAAAACCCTGATTTGGTGGCGCCATGGGACAGACCGTGGACATGCCGCTCTGGGCGCTGGTGTTGCTGGTGGGGTTTGCGGCCGTGACCTTTGCCAGTCACTTTCTCTTTCCCTCGGTCCGCTGGTTCCTGCGGCGCAGGCTGGAGCGGGCGGTGGCGCGGCTCAATACGCGGTTGCAGCGCCCGATCGAGCCGTTCAAGCTGGCGCGCAGGCATGACATGATCCAGCGGCTGATCTACGACCCCGAGGTGAGCCGCGCGATTGCGGCCCATGCGCAGGCCGAGGGCATCCCCGAGAACGTGGCCTTCGAGAAGGCCAGACGTTACGCGCGCGAGATCGTGCCGAGTTTTTCGGCCACCGCCTATTTCGGGATCGCGATCCGCCTCGCGAAATGGCTGAGCCGGTCGCTCTACCGGGTGCGGCTGGGGCATCTCGACGAGGTGGCGCTGACACGGGTGGATCGCAACGCGACGGTGGTGTTCGTGATGAACCATCGCAGCAACATGGATTACGTGCTGGTCACGTGGCTGGCGGCGGAACGCTCGGCGCTGAGCTATGCAGTGGGCGAATGGGCGCGGGTCTGGCCGCTCTCGCGTCTCATCAAGGCGATGGGGGCCTATTTCATCCGCCGCAAATCCCGCAATGATCTCTATCGTCGGGTGCTGGCGCGCTATGTCGGCATGGCCACCGATGGTGGCGTGACGCAGGCGATGTTTCCCGAAGGCGGGTTGAGCCTTGATGGTGCGTTGCAACCGCCCAAGCTGGGCCTCCTGACCTATCTGGTCGAAGAGCGGAGCAATCCGAGCCGCGACGTGGTGTTCGTGCCGGTGGCGATCAACTATGACCGGGTGTTCGAGGATCGCCTGCTGGTGGCGGCGGCGCAGTCCGGCAGCCGTAGATTCCCGGCGCGGATCAGCGTCGTGGCACGGTTCGTGCTGCGCCAGATCTGGTTGCGGCTCAGGGGGCGTTCTCACCGGCATGGCTATGCAGCGGTCAGTTTCGGCGCACCGCTCTCGCTGGCCGCGTTCCAGCACGATCATCCGGTGGAGGGGGTCCGGGGGCTGGCGCGGGTTCTGATGCAGCGCATCGGGCAGGTGGTTCCGGTGCTGCCGGTGCCTCTGGTGGCGCGGGCGCTGGTGCTGGCCGAGGGCCCGCTCAGCCCGGCGGCGCTGGATCAGGCCGTGACCGGGATGCTCGAGGTGGTGCCACGGACATCGGTCTATCTTCCGCGCGACGATCTGAGCTATGCGACGCGATTCGGGCTCCGGGCGTTGCGCGAGCGCGGGATGATCGAGGACTGCGCCGGCAGCTTTGCGGTGGTCGAAAGACACCGCCCGGTGCTGGCCTACTACGCCGCCTCGATTGCCCATCTCTTTTGCGAGCGCAGCACGGACTGACAGATTTTCTGCACCCGCTCGGTCATAAAATTACAAAATATACGCCGTGGGTATTGCAATATTACTCTCCCATCGGTATTTCGAAGCCAAGTGAAGCGATTCTGCATCGCGGCAATTTGTGACAGGAGGCTATCATGGCTTTGGATACAGACACCGGCATCGCGCCCTATGATGCACCCGAAAAGGATCTCTACGAGATCGGTGAAATGCCGCCTCTGGGGTATGTGCCCAAGCAGATGTATGCCTGGACCATTCGTCGCGAGCGGCATGGCGAGCCCGACAAGAGCTTTCAGGTCGAGGTGGTCGATACCTGGGAGATCGACAGCTACGAGGTGCTGGTCTTGGTGATGGCGGCCGGCGTCAACTATAACGGGGTCTGGGCGGGTCTGGGTCAGCCGGTCAGCCCGTTCGACGGCCACGGCGCGCCCTATCACATCGCGGGGTCCGATGCTGCGGGGATCGTCTGGAAGGTTGGGGACAAGGTCAAGCGCTGGAAGGTCGGCGACGAGGTCGTCATCCATTGCAATCAGGATGATGGCGACGACGAGGAATGCAACGGGGGCGATCCGATGTTTTCGCCCTCCCAGCGGATCTGGGGCTACGAGACGCCGGACGGATCCTTTGCGCAATTCACCCGCGTGCAGGCGCAGCAATTGATGCCGCGCCCCAAGCATCTGACCTGGGAGGAAAGCGCCTGCTACACCCTGACGCTGGCCACCGCCTACAGGATGCTGTTTGGCCACGCGCCGCATGATCTCAAGCCGGGTCAGAACGTGCTGGTCTGGGGGGCTTCGGGCGGTCTTGGCTCCTTTGCGATCCAGCTTGCTCATACCGCGGGTGCCAATGCCATCGGCGTGATCTCGGACGAGAGCAAGCGGCAGTTCGTGATGGATCAGGGCGCCAAGGGCGTCATCAACCGCAAGGAATTCAACTGCTGGGGGCAATTGCCCAAGGTCAACAGCCCGGAATACAACGCCTGGCTCAAGGAAGCGCGCAGGTTCGGCAAGGCGATCTGGGACATTACCGGCAAAGGCATCAATGTCGATATGGTGTTCGAGCATCCCGGCGAGGCGACATTCCCGGTGTCGTCCCTTGTCTGCAAGAAGGGCGGCATGGTGGTGATCTGCGCCGGCACGTCCGGGTTCAACTGCACCTTTGACGTGCGCTACATGTGGATGCATCAAAAGCGTCTGCAAGGCAGCCACTTTGCCCATCTCAAGCAGGCGGCGGCCGCCAACAAGCTGATGGTCGAACGGCGGCTCGATCCCTGCATGTCAGAGGTGTTCCCCTGGGACGAGATCCCGCGCGCCCATCTCAAGATGCTGCGAAACGAGCACAAGCCGGGCAACATGGCGGTGCTGGTGCAGGCCCCCCGCACCGGTCTGCGCACGGTCGAGGATGTGATCGAAGCGCGCCGATAGAGCCACTGTTGCCAAAATTGTTACAATGGCCTGAAAACCAGCATATTGGTTCGCAGGTCATTCGTATATTCCAAGAGTCTCATTAAAAACAGATGTTTGACGGGATCATCCCCCGCCAGTTCTGGGGACTATAAAACAGCGAGTTTTCCAGGGGTCAATAACATGCTATAGTTGTGTTAACGCTTTGTTAACTATTGTCCCGCGAGGCTGGCGATGCGAAACGAATGGATACTCGACGTTCTTGCCGATTTGCAGACCTTTGCCCGCGACAACGGGCTGAGCGTCTTGGCCGAACAGCTGGATGACACACGGCTGGTGGCTGCGACCGAGCTGGCGTTGACTGGGGAAGGAATTTGCGGGAATGAATGCGGCGCCACCCGCGCGGTTGGAGGCCTTGCTCGAGGCTGTTGAACGGGCCCGTGATCTTGCAGAACTGCAACACATCATCCGTCAGACGCGGGACTTCCTCGCGGTTGATCACATGCTCTATCACTCTGTCAGTCCGGCCGGCGATCAATATCTCTGCGGAACCTATCCCGACATCTGGGTGCAACAATATCTCAGACAGGACTATCTGCGCGTCGATCCGGTGATTCAGGGCTGTTACCAACGGTTTCACCCGGTGGATTGGAAATGGCTCGATTGGTCGGGCAAGGCCGCGCGCGCCTTTCAACAAGAGGCAATGCCCTACGGTGTCGGCAATCAGGGATTCTCGGTGCCGATCCATGGCCCCACCGGGCAATTCGCGCTCCTCTCAGTCAGTCACCACTGTGATGATGCCACATGGCAGGGGCTCACGGCGCGCCATCGGCGGAGCCTGGTGCTGATTGCCCATAGCATCCATCAATGCGCTCTTGACTTCGAACCGGACCGCGGCGGAGCCAAGATCCAGCCACTCTCGCGGCGTGAAGCCCACGGCCTCAGCTTGCTGGCGATGGGTCATAGCCGGGCGCAGGTGGCGCAGACCCTGAACATCTCGGAGCATACGCTGCGGGTCTATATCGAATCGGCACGGCGCAAACTGGGTGCCGTGAACACCCTTCACGCCGTCGCCCGCGCCACGGCGCGCGGGCTGATCCTGATCTGAGGGGCGTCTCGCGGACCGCGCGCCCGCTTCAGAGCTTGAGATTGGGGATGATCTGTTTCTTGCGGCTCATGATGCCGGGCAGAACGACGGTATCGCCCGTGACGGTTGCCCCAAAGCTCTTTTCGGCAATCGTTTTCACCAGATCGTTCGGCACCAAGAGCGTGGCCTCTTCGTTGAGGATATCGACGACGAAGAGCAGCACCTGATCGGCGCCATCCTCGCGGGCGACATCGGTCATGGTTCGCATCAGGCTGTCCTTGCGGTCGAGCACGATGCGGGGCGAGGTGGTCTCGAGGACGGAGACGCGCAGGTCCTTGCCCGCCACGGTGTATTCCTTGCTGTCCATCCGCAGCAATTCGGCATCGGAAAAGGCCGAGACATCGGATTTCGCGGCGAACATCTCGGCGGCATAATCCGGGATCGACATGCCCAGATCGGCAGCGAGAGCTTCGGCCACGGTGCGGTCATGCTCGGTCGTGGTGGGCGAGCGGAATTCGAGCGTGTCCGACAGGATGCAGGTCAACGCCGTCCCCTTGGCCCAGGTCGGCATCCGCGCCGCGTCCTTGCCCATCAGATCGAGCATGATCGTTGCGGTGCAGGCCAGCGGGCGGATGGTGATGTCGATCGGCCCCTTGGTTTCCAGCCCGCCAACCAGCTTGTGATGGTCGATGATCGCCTTGATATCGGCGGCATTCACATTTGTGGGCAATTCGGCCGGGTTATTGGTATCGACGATGACGCAGGGCTCATCCGCCGCGATCTCCGAGATGATGCGCGGCTTGGGCAGATCCCATTTCCGCAGCATGAAGGCCGCCTCGGTGTTGGGTTCGCCCAAAAGGACGGCCTCAGCCTTGGTGCCTTTGACCTCATTGAGATACCAGGCCCAGAGGATGGGCGATCCGGTGGAATCGGTGTCCGGCGATTTGTGGCCGAAAACGAGCGTGGTCATGGTGGGAATCCTGTGATTGCGTCAAGTTTGGTGCCTTATAGGCAGGGTCCCGGCGATTGTCACGTCTCTATGCTGCACTGCGGCATAAAATCCCCGGTTCGAGCGCGAAAAAATGGCTGATTTCATCGGGTCCAGGTGTTGACACGCGGGGGTGACATCCTTAGATATACCCCGTTATCACTCGGACCTTCTGAGTGCTAACGATCTCCAGGAGAGATCATGGATATTAACTTTGAGCCAAGGAGCCTCAGAGATGGCATTTAAACCGCTGCATGACCGCGTGCTTGTTCGCCGCGTTGAAGGCGAAGAAAAAACCGCAGGCGGGCTGATCATCCCCGACAGCGCAAAAGAAAAACCCAGCGAAGGTCTGGTTGTTGCCTGCGGCGAAGGCGCGCGCAAGGACAATGGCGAGCTGATCGAGATGGCCGTCAAGGCCGGCGACCGGATCCTGTTCGGCAAATGGTCGGGCACCGAAGTGACAGTCGAGGGCGAAGAGCTCTTGATCATGAAGGAAAGCGACATTCTGGGGATCATCACCGGAGCGAAGGCCGCGAAAGCCGCCTGACCTGCGCGAGTCGTGATCTGAACCCGGATACTCAAGACAACAGGAGCACCTGAAAATGGCTGCAAAAGACGTACGTTTCAACATCGACGCCCGCAATCGCATGCTCAAGGGCGTCAACATCTTGGCCGATGCGGTCAAGGTGACGCTCGGCCCCAAAGGCCGCAACGTGGTGATCGACAAATCCTTCGGCTCGCCGCGCATCACCAAAGACGGTGTCACGGTTGCCAAGGAAATCGAACTGGAAGACAAGTTCGAGAACATGGGCGCGCAGATGGTCAAAGAAGTGGCCTCGCGCACCAATGACGAGGCTGGCGACGGCACCACAACCGCGACGGTTCTGGCTCAGGCCATCGTCAAGGAAGGCATGAAAGCGGTTGCCGCTGGCATGAACCCGATGGACCTCAAGCGCGGGATTGATCTCGCCACCGCCAACGTGGTTGCCGCGATCAAGGCCGCGTCGCGCCCCGTGACCGACAGTGCCGAAGTGGCGCAGGTCGGCACCATTTCCGCCAACGGCGAGACCGAAATCGGGCGCCAGATCGCTGACGCCATGCAAAAAGTCGGCAACGAGGGTGTGATCACCGTCGAGGAAAACAAGGGCCTCGAAACCGAGACCGATGTCGTCGAGGGCATGCAGTTCGACCGTGGCTATCTCAGCCCCTATTTCGTGACCAATGCCGACAAGATGGTGGCCGATCTTGAAGACTGCCTGATCCTTCTGCACGAAAAGAAACTCTCGTCGCTGCAACCGATGGTGCCGCTGCTCGAGCAAGTGATCCAGTCGCAAAAGCCGCTGCTGATCATCGCAGAGGATGTCGAAGGCGAAGCGCTGGCCACTCTCGTGGTCAACAAACTACGGGGCGGTCTCAAGATCGCGGCTGTCAAGGCCCCCGGCTTTGGCGATCGGCGCAAGGCGATGCTTCAGGATATCGCGATCCTGACCGGCGGTCAGGTGATCAGCGAAGATCTTGGCATGAAGCTTGAGAATGTCGGCATGGACATGCTTGGCACAGCCAAGAAGATCTCGATCACCAAGGACGAGACCACGATCGTCGACGGCCATGGCGTGAAGGCAGAGATCGAGGCGCGCGTCGCCCAGATCCGCCAGCAGATCGAGGACACCACCTCTGATTACGACCGTGAAAAGCTGCAAGAGCGTGTTGCCAAACTCGCCGGTGGCGTGGCCGTGATCCGCGTCGGCGGCATGACCGAAACCGAAGTGAAAGAACGCAAGGACCGCGTTGACGATGCCCTCAATGCAACCCGCGCTGCGGTGCAGGAGGGGATTGTTGTCGGCGGTGGCGTGTCTCTGGTCCAGGCTGCAAAAAAACTGCAAGGCATCGAAGGCGCAAATGCCGACCAGAACGCCGGGATCGCCATCGTGCGCAAGGCGCTCGAAGCGCCGCTGCGTCAGATCGCCGAGAATGCCGGTGTTGACGGGTCGGTCGTTGCGGGCAAGGTGCGCGAAAGCGATGATCCCAAGTTCGGCTACAACGCGCAGACCGATGAATATGGCGACATGTTCAAGTTCGGCGTGATCGACCCGGCCAAGGTGGTGCGCACCGCGCTTGAGGATGCAGCCTCGATCGCCGGTCTCCTGATCACCACCGAGGCGATGGTTGCCGACAGGCCCGCCAAGGAAGGCGCCGGTGCCGGTGGCGGAATGCCCGACATGGGCGGCATGGGCGGCATGGGCGGCATGATGTGATCTGACCGTTCCGGTATGACGATTGGGGGTCGCCTTCGGGCGGCCCCCTTTTTTGTCTCCGGTGCTGGCGCCTGGGGCAAGCGGCGCAGGTGAGTATTTGCGGAACGATGAAAGCGCAGGGTTCGCGAACAGAGGGCTATACTCCGGGCGCGCCAGCGCTTAGCAAGGGGGTATGCGCCTTTTTCTCCTGACGGCTCTCACCATGACCGCCTTTGCCGCCAATTCGGTTCTGAACCGGATCGCGCTGGCGCAAGGCAGTATGGATGCGGTCAGTTTCGGCGTGGTCAGGCTGGTCTCGGGGGCGATGGTGCTGGGGCTTTTGTGTCTGGTTCTGCGCGGTCGGGTGGAGATGCGGGGGCGGGAGCGGATCGCTGGGGTGCTCTCCTTGCTGGTCTATTTCTACGGCTTTTCGCTGGCCTACCGGGCCCTCGATGCCGGGCTGGGGGCGCTGATCCTGTTCGGCGTGGTGCAGATCACCATGTTCGTGGGCGGCATTTTCGCGCGCGAGGCGATGCCGCGACGCCGCTGGATCGGTGCGGGGCTGGCCTTTGCCGGGCTGATCTGGCTCTTGAGTCCCGGGGCCGGGCCGCAGGTGAGTGTGCTCCACGGTCTCCTGATGGCGGTCGCGGGTGTCGGTTGGGGGGTCTATTCGCTCTCCGGGCGACGGTCCGGCGATGCGCTGATGTCGACGGCGGCTAATTTCATCTGGGCCGCCCCTGTCGGGGTGATCGTCTGGGGTGTGATGCCGAAAGGCACCGAAGGTCTTGTCCTCGGCGGCGAGGGCATTGCCCTCGCGATCGTGTCCGGCGCGGTGACTTCTGGCCTGGGCTACGCGCTCTGGTACAGTATCCTGCCGCGGCTGGCGGCGTCGGTTGCGGCGGTGGCGCAGCTCACCGTTCCGGTGATCGCCATGGCCGGTGGCATGGTGTTTCTGGGCGAGGCGCTGAGCCTTGCCTTCGTGCTGGCAAGCGCGCTCGTGCTGGGCGGCGTGGCGATCTCGGTCCTGCCTCCGGGGCGACGTCAGGCGCGCAGGATCTCTTCCAGCGGATCATAGCCCATACCACGTTGAAACGCTACCGCGGCAAGGCTGTCAGGCTTGACGCGCAGGCTGGTCATCTCGGCCCGCGTGACCCAGCGGCGACGGGTGACAACCGCCTCGGGGTCCTGCCAGTCCGCGCTGAGGCGACCCGCGACAAGGGTGCAGCGAAAGAAGATCTCGACCTGATGAAAACCGGTCTCGGGGGCATGGAACTCGTTGATGAGACAGGGCGGGCCGACGCGAATGGCCAGCCCGGTCTCCTCATGGACCTCGCGGATCAGGTTGTCGGGGAGCGAGTGCCCCGCCACCACCCCGCCGCCGGGCGCGCACCAGAGCGTGCTGGAGGGATCGGCATAGGCGTTGACCAGCAGCAGGCGCTGGTTCTCAACGATCACGGCGCGGGTGGCGAGACGGGGGGCAGGCATGATCTCTCTCACTACAAACGGGGCGGCTGAGGCGACACGGCGCAGGCCGGGGGCGGGCGGCAACGGCGTGAAATCCAGGCTTGCCTTTGGCCCTGCCAATGGTCAGCTTGGACCGGCAGAACGGAAAGGACAAGGGCATGGCGGACAACAGGCGCAGCGGCGGTCAGCTTCTGGTGGAGTGTCTTGTGGCACTCGGAGCCCGGCACACATTCGGCGTGCCGGGCGAGAGCTATCTGGCGGTGCTTGATGCCCTGCATGACACGGCAGGCCGTCTCGATTTCGTGCTCTGTCGGCAGGAGGGCGGCGCGGCCTTCATGGCCGCCGCCTATGGCAAGCTCACGGGCCGGCCCGGAATCGCCTGGGTGACGCGCGGGCCGGGGGCGACCAATGCCGCGATCGGGGTGCATACGGCGATGCAGGACAGCGCGCCGATGATCCTCTTTGTCGGGCAGGTCGGCACCGACATGAAGGGGCGCGAGGCCTTTCAGGAGCTCGATTACCGCGCGGTATTCGGCACGATGGCGAAATGGGCGGTCGAGATCGACGATGTGGCACGGATTCCCGAGATCACCGCGCGGGCGTGGAAAACGGCGCTCACCGGGCGCCCCGGCCCGGTGGTGGTGGCGCTGCCCGAGGATATGCTGACAACCATGACCACAACGGCGCCCCTGACCGGACCGGGCGCCTATCCCGAGGCCGCCGCCGCGCCGGAGACCGTGCAGCGGGTGCGAGACCTGTTGCACGGCGCGCAACGGCCGCTGATCCTCTATGGCGGTTGCAACTGGACCGAGGCGGGGCGGGCGGCCCTTCGGGCCTTTGCCGAAGGATCGGATATTCCGGTCGTCTCGGTCTTTCGCTATCAGGATCAGTTCGACAATCACGCGCCGGTCTTTTGCGGCGAGGCCGGGGTCGGCATGATGCCGCATGTGCGGGCGTTGATCAAAGAGGCGGATGTGATCCTTGCCCTCAACAACCGCTTTGGCGAGAATTCGACCGATGGTTATACCCTGCTCGACGTGCCGCAGGCGCGGCAGCGTCTGATTCATGTCCATGCCTCCGATCTGGAACTCGGCAAGGTCTATCAGCCCGATCTGGGGATTCAGGCGGGACCGAACGAATTCGTCCGCGCCCTTGCGGGCACTGGACCGGTGCGGGGCGATTGGGCCGCCTGGCGCGCGGCGGGTCGCGCCGCCTGGGAAGCCGGATTCGACCTGCCCGACCTGCCCTCGCCGGTCGATATGGGCAAGGTCACGGCGCATCTGCGCGACGTCCTGCCCGAGGATGTCATCATCACCAATGGCGCGGGCAATTTCGCGATCTGGTCGGGGCGGTTCCTGAAATATGGCGCCAAGGCACGGCTTCTGGGGCCGCAATCGGGGGCAATGGGCTATGGCGTGCCGGCCGCGATCGCCGCCAAGCTGGTCCACCCGGAGCGGGTGGTCGTCTGTTTCGCGGGCGACGGCGATTTCCAGATGACCGGTCAGGAACTGGCAACCGCCCGGCAGGCGGGCGCAATGCCGGTCATTCTGCTGCTCAACAACGGCATCTACGGCACCATCCGCGCCCATCAGGAGCGCAACTATCCCGCGCGCGTCTCGGGCACGACGATGGTCAATCCCGATTTCGTCGCCCTGGCGCGCGCTTACGGATTTCACGCCGAACGGGTCGAGACCACAGCGGCCTTCGCGGCGGCGTTCGCGCGCGCTCTGGCCTCCCCGAGCGGTGCCCTGCTCGATCTGGCGATCTCGCCCGAGGCGCTGACCCCGCGGATGAGCCTGAGCGAGATGCGCGCGGTGGGGCTGACGCGGCGCGGGCAGGCCCACGGCCCTGTTCAGGGTGCGTGATTGTGTTTATGTCGGCACCATGCAGCGTTTGGCAATCATAACGGCACTTGCTCTCGGCCTGACCGCGGCCCCCGCCCGCGCGGATTGCGTCGTGTTGCTGCACGGACTGGCGCGGAGCGAGGCGTCCTTTCTGGTGATGCAGGAAGTGCTCGAGGCGCAGGGTTATGACGTCTTCAGCCCCGATTATCCCTCGACCAAGGAAGACATCGCGCGGCTGGCCGAGGAAACTCTGCCCTATGCGCTGCGGGTCTGTGGCGAGACGACGGTCCATTTCGTCACCCATTCGATGGGCGGCATCCTGTTGCGCGCCTGGCTCCGGGACAACCGGCCTGCGCAGATGGGCCGGGTCGTGATGCTTGCACCGCCCAACCATGGCAGCGAGGTGGTGGATGAACTGGGCGGGCTCGACCTCTTTCGCTGGCTGAACGGGCCGGCCGGATTGCAGCTTGAAACCGGGCCCGAGGGCCTGCCCGAAAACCTGCCACCGGTCGATTTCGAACTTGGGGTGATTGCCGGAAACGTCTCGCTCAATCCTTATTTTTCCAGCCTCATCGACGGGCCGGATGACGGCAAGGTCTCGGTCGCCTCGACCCGGGTCGAGGGCATGACCGATCACCTCACCCTGCCGGTCACGCATACCTTTCTGATGAACAACCCGCTGGTGATCGCGCAGGTCGAGGAGTTTCTGGCGCATGGCCGGTTCGATCACAGCCTCACTCTGTCCGATGTCCTGCTCGGGCGCCACAAGGAATGAGCGCACTGGCCCTGACCCTGCGCGGCGCAGAGGTGCTCTGGCCCGATGGCCCTGGGGCGGGTGATCTGCATCTGGCCGGCGGGATCATCACGCAGACCCCGGCGGCGCAGGTCGTGGATCTGAGCGGATTTCTGATCCTGCCAGGCATCGTGGACCTGCATGGCGACGGCTTCGAGCGCCATCTCGCCCCGCGCCGCGGCGCGATGAAGGATCTCGATCAGGGGCTGATCGCCGCCGAGGCGGAACTGGCCGCAAATGGCATCACCACCGCCATCCTGGCGCAATTCTTCAGCTGGGAGGGCGGCTTGCGCGGCGCTGATTTTGCCGAGCGGGTCTTTGCGGCGCTGGCGCAGGTCCGCGCGATGGTTGCGACCGACCTGCGGGCACAACTGCGCCTCGAGCTGTCCTTGTGCGAGGATTTTGCAAGAGCCGAAGAAATGGTGGCACGCCATGACATCGGCTATGTCGTCTTCAACGATCACCTGCCGCATGACGCGCTGGCGGCAGGCAAGCGGCCGCAGGGTCTGACCGGACAGGCGCTCCGGATCGGGCGCAATCCCGAGAAGCACCTTGAAACTCTGCTCGCGCTCCATGCCGGGATGGATCGCGTGGCCCCCGCCCTTGATGCGCTCAGCGCCCGGCTGATCGCACGGGGCGTCCGGCTGGGTTGCCATGACGAGCGCACACCACAGGACCGGCAGGCGGCGCGCGCCCGTGGCATCGCCATCGCCGAATTCCCCGAGACGCAGGCCGCCGCCGAGGCGGCGCGGGCCGGCGGCGACGCGGTGATCATGGGTGCCCCCAATCTGGTGCGCGGCGGCTCGCACAAGGGCAATGCCAGCGCCTTCGAGATGGTCGCGCTCGGCCTCGTCGATGCGCTGGCCTCGGATTATCACTATCCCTCGCTCAAACGCGCGGCCTTCCTGCTGGCCGATACCGGGCTTTGCGACCTGGCGACGGCCTGGGCGCTCATTTCGAGCCACCCTGCGCGGATTCTGGACCTGTCCGACCGGGGCGCGTTGCGGCCCGGCGCGCGCGCCGATCTGGTGGTGCTGGAGGCAGAGAGCCGCCGCGTCATGGCCACCCTTGCGGCGGGCAGGATGAGCTATCTGGCGGGCGAGGCCGCAACGCGGTTTCTCGGGGCAAGCCGGGTGCAGTGAGTATTTGAAGAACGATGAAAGCGAGGCTTGCGCGTCGGGTCTCAGGTCGTTGCGGGTCTGATGATACGGTTGACATGACCCATCTTGCGGCCGGGCTTGATCTCGGCCTTGCCGTAGAGATGCAGCGCGCTGTCGGGCGCGCGGGCAAGCTCCGGCACGCGGGTCATGTCCTCGCCAATCAGGTTCTCCATGACGACATCGGCATAGCGCGTGCCATTGCCCAAAGGCCAGCCCGCCACCGCGCGAATATGTTGCTCGAACTGGTCGATGGCGCATCCCGCTTGGGTCCAGTGCCCGGAATTGTGAACGCGCGGCGCGATTTCGTTGACGATGAGGCCCTGCGGCGTGACAAAGATCTCCACCCCCATGACGCCGACATAGTCGAGCGCGTTGAGAAGCTTCGCGGCGATCAGAACGGCGTCGGTGCGCTGTGCGGCGCTCAGGCGCGCGGGCACGGTGGTGGTGCGCAGGATGCCGCCCTCATGGACATTCTCGCCGGGGTCATAGCAGGCAATGTCGCCGGCCTGCCCGCGCGCGGCGATCACCGAGACTTCGTGGCTGAAGGCGACGACGCCCTCCAGGATGGCCGGTTGTCCGGCCAGATCCGCCAGTGCCCGTTCTGCATCTGCGGGCGTCCCGATCCAGGCCTGACCCTTGCCGTCATAGCCAAGGCGGCGGGTCTTGAGGATCGCGGGCAGGCCAATCGCGGTGATCGCCCCGGCGAGATCATCGGCGCTGTCCACCGCGGCAAAGGGCGCCGTGGCAAGGCCGAGATCCCTGAGAAAGGTCTTTTCGATCAGCCGGTCCTGACTGACCAAGAGCGCCTTGCGCGGTGGGTGGACGGGCTTTTGCGCTTCGAGATGATCGAGCGCAGAGGTCGGGATGTTCTCGAACTCGTAGGTGATCACATCGACGCTGGCGGCAAACTGCCGGAGCGCCGCGTCGTCGTCATAGTCCGCCTTGAGATGGAAATTCGCCACATGGCTCGCCGGGCAATCGCCGCCGGGCTCGAAGATGCAGGTCTTGTAGCCAAGCCGCGCCGCGGCGACCGACAACATGCGTCCCAACTGGCCGCCGCCGAGAATGCCGATGGTCGCGCCGAACGGCAGAGGGTCAGTCATCGCGGGGCTCGTCGGGGATCGAGGCGGAGAGCGCGGCGCGCCAGTCGTCCAGCCTCTGCGCCAGATCCGGGTCGGAATTTGCAAGGATCGCGGCTGCCATCAGCCCGGCATTGGCCGCGCCCGCCGCCCCGATCGCCATAGTGGCGACCGGAAAGCCGCGCGGCATCTGGACGATGGAATAGAGGCTGTCAACGCCGGCCAGAGCCCTCGTCTGGACCGGAACGCCGATCACCGGCAGCCGCGTTTTCGACGCCATCATGCCGGGCAGATGCGCCGCACCCCCGGCACCCGCGATGATCACCTGCAAGCCGCGCGCCACCGCCGTGCGCCCATAGTCCCAGAGCCGGTCGGGGGTGCGATGCGCCGAGACGATTCGCGTCTCATAGGCGATGCCCAGCTCGTCAAGGATTGCCGCAGCTTCGCGCATGGTGGACCAGTCCGACTGGCTCCCCATGATGATGCCGATCTTTGCGCCTGTCATCTCACGCCCCCTGCACTGGAGCGCGCACTATACTGATCGACATGGCTTAGGCAATAATGTCGGGATAGATCCGATCCTCGATCCGGGCGATCATGTCGCGCAGCCAGAGCTTTTTCTTCTTGAGCCGTTGCAGCATCAGCTGATCGGCCGTGCCCTTGTGGTGCAGCGCAACGATGGCCTCATCGAGGTCGCGGTGTTCGCGGCGGAATTCCTCCAGCTCGACGCGCAGAACATCTTCGGACTTCATCGACAGGTCGCTATAGGCGTTCATGGCAACCGATTCCCTTGGTCGTTCAGACCGTCAAGATACTGAATTCGGGCGCTGTCGCAAAGCCCTTGCGCGTTGTCGGGGCAATCCCCATATTTCCGATGCAGGTCGCCGTGAAGGGGCCTGACCCAAACGGACGGTCGCTTACACTCAAGGACGTGTCGATGACAAAGCTTACTCTGGGGACGCACCCCTACATGCTGGGCTTCGAGCAGCTCGAACGGATGCTGGAACGCAGCGCGAAATCCGGGAACGAGGGATATCCTCCGTTCAATATCGAACAGACATCGCAGAATTCCTATCGCATCACGCTGGCGGTGGCGGGCTTTGCCGAGGACGATCTGGCGATCACCGTCGAGGATCGCCAACTTGTGATCCGTGGCCGACAGCGCGAGGATGGCGAGGACCGGCTCTATCTGCATCGCGGCATCGCGGCCCGGCAGTTCCAGCGCACTTTCGTGTTGGCCGACGGCGTCGAGGTGGGCGAGGCGATCATGGAAAACGGGCTGTTGCACGTGGATCTGACCCGCGCGCAGCCCGAGACGGTGGTGCAGCGGATCAGGATCAACAAGGGGTAAGCGGTATGGAGACAAAATACGATTTCGGGACCGACGAGAGCCGGGCCATAGTCTATGTCCGGCCGGTCAAGGTCGATGATCTGCCCGTGGAGATGCGCGAACAGATCGGCGACGCAACCACGATCTATGCCGTGCACAGTGTCGAGGGCGAACGTCTGGCGCTGGTGCGTGACCGCAGGCTGGCGTTCATGCTGGCGCGGCAGAACAACATGGAGCCGGTGACGGTTCACTGACCGCCGCCCCGGCGCGCTGAGCGCAATCAGCGCGCCGGGCAGATGCGGATCATCCCGCGATCAGGCCCATCTGTTCGAGCTTCAGGATCACCTGATGGGCGCAGTTATCGACCTCGACATTCTCGGTCTCGACCCGCAGTTCGGGGTTTTCGGGCACGTCATAGGGATCGGAAATGCCGGTGAATTCCTTGATCTTGCCCTCGCGCGCCAGCTTGTAGAGCCCCTTGCGGTCACGCCGTTCGCATTCCTCGATCGAGGTTGCGACATGGACCTCGATGAAGGCGCCGAATTGCTCGATATCCTCGCGCACGGCGCGCCGTGTGGTGGCATAGGGGGCGATCGGCGCACAGATGGCAATGCCGCCGTTCTTGGTGATCTCGCTCGCGACATAGCCGATCCGGCGGATGTTCAGGTCACGATGCTCCTTGGAAAAGCCCAGCTCTGAGCTGAGGTTCTTGCGCACGATATCGCCATCCAGAAGCGTGACCGGACGCCCGCCCATTTCCATCAGCTTGACCATGAGCGCATTGGCGATGGTCGATTTGCCCGAGCCGGAAAAGCCGGTGAAGAACACCGTGAACCCCTGTCTCGAGCGCGGCGGGCGGGTGCGGCGCAGCTCGTTCACCACCTCGGGGAAGGAGAACCATTCGGGAATCTCCAGCCCCTCAGCCAGACGGCGGCGCAGTTCGGTGCCGGAGATATCAAGCACCGTTGCCCCTTCCGGCACTTCTGAAATCGGGAAATACTGCGCTTTTTCCTGCACATAGACCATGTGCTTGAAATCGACCATCTCGACGCCGATCTCATTTTGATATTGCTTGAACAGATCCTGCGCCTCGTAGGGTCCATAGAAATCCTGGCCCTGGCTGTTCTTGCCGGGACCGGCGTGATCGCGCCCGACGATGAAATGGGTGCAACCGTGATTGGCGCGGATCAGGCCGTGCCAGACCGCCTCGCGCGGACCCGCCATGCGCATGGCCAGGTTCAGGAGGCTCATCGTGGTGGTTGCCTGCGGATATTTGTCGAGCACCGCCTCGTAACAGCGCACGCGGGTGAAATGATCGACATCGCCGGGCTTGGTCATGCCCACGACGGGATGGATGAGCAGGTTCGCCTGTGCCTCGCGCGCGGCGCGAAAGGTCAGTTCCTGATGCGCGCGGTGCAGCGGGTTGCGGGTCTGGAACGCCACGACGCGGCGCCAGCCCAGCTTGCGGAAGAGGGCGCGCAATTCGTTGGGGGTGTCGCGCCGGCCCCGGAAATCGTAATGCACCGGCTGCTGGATGCCCGTGACCGGGCCGCCCAGATAGACCTTGCCCGCGGTGTTGTGCAGATAGTTCACCGCCGGATGCGCGCTGTCGTCGGCTCCAAAGACCGCTGCCGCCTCATGGCTCTTGTCGGGTGTCCAGCGATCTGTCACCGTCATCGTGGCCAGGATCACGCCCTCCTGATCGCGCAGCGCGATGTCCTGCCCCAGTTCGAGGCCCTCGGCAAACTTTTCCGACACATCGAGCGTGATCGGCATCGGCCAGAGCCGGCCATCGGCCAGCCGCATGTTGTCCACGACGCTGATGTAGTCGGTCTCGCTCAGGAAGCCCTTGAGCGGGTTGAAACCACCGTTCATCAAAAGCTCCAGATCGCAGATCTGGCGCGGCGTCAGATCCCAGCTGGTCAGATCACCCGCCTCGATCTTGAGCTTCTGGGCGCTCTCATAGGACACGTAGAGTTCGGGGACGGGGGCAAGGTTGGGTTGTTGCATGGTATGACTCTTTGAGAGTTACTGATTTGTTTGGTGGCTGATAAACCCGGAAGATCAAGAAAGTCCAGCGCCGTCCGGTTGGAATGGGCAAAGAGACAGAATTCCCGAAACTGGACGGGTCAGCACGAAACAAGGCCATCGGACCCATGTTTTGCAGAAGGTCTTTCGCCTTCAGGTCAGCCCGCGCCTTGCGCTTTTGCCGTGGCGACGCGCTTCTGCGTTCGGTCGCGGGCGGCGCGGGTGATCGGTCGCTCGAAATAGAATGTCGAGGCGTGCGCGAGCGCGAAGATTGCAGCAAACGCAAGCGGGCGTTTGAACAGGTAGCGCTCAAGATCGCTCCCCGCATCCCACCAGCCATGGCGAAAGGGGGAGTGCCAGAGATAAAGCGCAAAGGAGATCGTGGCGATGTAACGCAGCGCGCCTGTCCCCAGCAATGCCCTTTGCCAACCAGACTCCATCGCCATCACGGAGCCGATCAAAGCCGCAGTCAGATAGGGGCGAAAATAGCCAAGCGCATGGGAGGGTGGCCAGCAGGACAGCAGCCAGAGCGCGAAAATCGGCCAGAATGCCTCTGGAAGCGCCCGCCAGATCCGCTTCAAACGTTGATGATCGCGGTTGAGCCAGAGAAGTGCCAGCATCGAACCGGCAAGGATTTCATCGACCCGAAGATGCGTCGGGATTGCGCCAAATACGCCATATGCGACACGAAACCCCATCACCGACGCCGCCGCCACAGGCACCATCCAGAATCCCGCCCGTCCGAAGAAAAGAATGGACAGCCCAATCGCAAGGTAGAACTGCATTTCCACCCCTAACGACCACAGCGGGCTAATCGACGGGGCGATCGCGGAATGCCAGTAATTCAGCGTATAGGTGTTGACCGCAAGAAAGCTGTCGATCCGGCCCTCCAGCATCAGGCAATAGATGACCGACACCAGCAACGCGAGTGGCACGATGCGGGCCAACCGACGGATGAAGAACGTCCCGACATCCTGATTTATCCACAGGAACTGAGCGATCAGAAAACCGGACAGAGCGAAAAAGACGCTCATTCCCATGTAGCCAGCAGTCGAGTTGCCCTGCCAGGCCTCGGGGCCAAGCGGCAGCATATGAGCGGCCAGAACGGCAAGAATGCTGAGACCGCGAAATCCGTCCAATTCAGTGAGATGTGATTTTCGCACCTGCCCAAGGGCAGAGGTCTCAGAGGCACTCATGGCTTGCTCACTCACCTCATCTTGACCGCACCTGCCCACGGCCTCTAACCGGGGAACCGGGCAAAATCAAGACGCGGCCGTCGGTGGCAGCCTCGTTAGGCCACCCCCTCCTGTTCCGCCAGCCAGCGTTCGGCATCGAGCGCGGCCATGCAGCCCATGCCGGCGCTCGTGACCGCTTGACGATAGACGTGGTCGGTCAGGTCGCCAGCGGCAAAGACGCCCGGAATCGAGGTGCGGGTGCTGGCCGGCTCGATCTTGACATAGCCACCGTGATGCAATTCCAGCGTGTCCTTGACCAATTCGCTGGCCGGAGCGTGGCCGATCGAGATGAACACCCCCTTGCAGGGAATCTCCGTGATCGCGCCGGTCTCCACATGCCTGAGCCGCACGCCCTCGACGCCTTTGGGATCATCGGTGCCGTAAACCTCGTCGAGGGTGTGAAACCACAGCGTCTCGATCTTGGGATGCTTGAACAGGCGATCTTGCAGGATCTTTTCGGCGCGCAGCTCATCGCGGCGGTGCACCAGCGTGACCTTTGACGCGAAATTGGTCAGAAAGAGCGCCTCTTCCACCGCGGTGTTGCCGCCGCCCACCACCACGATCTCCTGCCCGCGATAAAAGAACCCGTCGCAGGTCGCGCAGGCCGAGACGCCAAAGCCCTTGAACGCCTCTTCCGAGGGCAGGCCCAGCCATTTGGCGCGCGCGCCGGTGGCGAGGATCAGCGCATCGGCGGTGTAGGTCGTGCCGCTGTCGCCCTTTGCGGTAAAGGGGCGCGCACTCAGGTCAAGATCGGTGATGATATCGCCCACGATCTCACAGCCCATCGCCTTGGCGTGGTCTTGCATCCGCACCATCAGATCGGGCCCCTGCACCTCTGTATCGCCGGGCCAGTTCTCGACCTCGGTGGTGGTGGTCAACTGCCCGCCCGGCTCGATCCCCTGCACAAGGACCGGCTGTAGCATCGCGCGCGCCGCATAGACGCCGGCGGTATAGCCTGCGGGGCCGGAGCCGATGATGAGGCATCTGGTTTGGCGGGGGTTGGGCATGGGGGTCTCCGTTACGGCTATACGGCGTCCATATAGCCACAGGCCGGGGCGGGGGAAACCCCGTCAGCCCAAGCCAAACGGAAAAGGCCCGCCTCGGTGACGAAGCGGGCCCTGTCCAGAAACCTGTCAGATCAGAGGTTCAGGCGGCTTTGCGGCGCCGACGCAGCGCGGCCAGACCACCGATCCCGGTCAGCAAAAGCCATGCCCCGGCGGGAAGGGGAACGACGTTGGGGTTGGGAGGGGTAATATCGCCTCTGCGCCCGAAGCGGATATTATCGATGGCGAAACCTGCAGGTTCACTACCGACAAGGTCCAGAAAAACACCGGCGATGTTCTCGGAGTCGGAAACCAAGCCGAGAAACTCGATCCCCAAGCCTAAATTTGATACGGTCCCCAGAAGGCTGCCATTACGTGCGAAGGCGGTGATTCCCGTTGATCCTATCGCGTTGAAGAAACCGCCATCGAAGCCAACACCAAACTGATCTACGCTGAACAATACGGCGATCGGGCCATTGAATGTCGGGTTACCGCTCAACACCGGCGATGTCGGGTTGGCACCGTCACTGGTTATCTTTGTGTCTGGCGAATTCGGGTCAAGCGCCAACGGCCCAGACGGGTTTCCGACCACACAGGCGGTTGCGGCAGCGCCGGGGCAATCTACCGCTGCATTTGCACTCAAGGATTGGCCTTGAAAAAAGCCGTCGAAAGTGACTGTCGGGCTCCCGGCACCGCCGCCGTAATCAGACGGATTGTAGGTAGGATTGACCGTACCGCCGCCAAATTCGCTGAAGGTGATAAGCCCAGCGCTCGCGTTGAAATTGGCCTCCGTAACGCGGATAACCGCAGCATTTGCCACATTCGCCGTCGCAAGTGCGGTAAATCCGAGCAATCCTGCCCCGATAAGATTTTTAAACACACTACTTCTCCTTTTTCCCCGAATTTCTCCGACCGCCTGAGCGCCCGGAACTTGAATTCACAACATCGAGAGCACCGCAGGCGTCTGTTGACAAAATGGAATCGCATACGGCCACACAGCAATGTTAACGAAGATTAACATGTTTTCATCAAAATTTGAACGTCTTTGTGCCCCAACAATGCCTTGTTTTCAGCTCGAAACAGATTGTTTCCATTTTGATCTCAGTCATTTGGAAATAATGTTGCGCATCCTTGAAACAATATTGCGCAATCTGGCGTTCACGTTATAACTTTCGCAAAACGACCGAATCGGAGAATGCCATGTCCGCCGCCCGCCTTGACGAGATCGACCGCAAGATCCTGGCAGAGCTTCAGGCCGACGGGCGAATGACCAATGTCGAACTTGCGCGGCGCGTCGGCATCTCTGCGCCGCCCTGCCTGCGCCGGGTGCGCACGCTGGAAGAGCAGGGTTTCATCCGCGGCTATCATGCCGATGTCGATCCGCGCGAGTTGGGATTCGAGGTGCAGGTCTTTGCCATGGTCGGGCTGCAGAGCCAGGCCGAGGCCGATCTCAACGCCTTTGAGGCGCGCTGCCGGGCGTGGCCCTTGGTGCGCGAATGTCACATGCTCAACGGCGAGGTCGATTTCATCCTGAAATGCGTGGCGCCGGACCTGAGCACCTTTCAGCGCTTTCTCACCGGCGCGTTGACGGCGGCCGACAACGTGGCCAGCGTCAAGACCTCGCTGGTCATTCGCGGCGCCAAGGACGAACCCGGCGTGCCCTTTGACGTGCTCGAGGCGCGGCTCACCCGCTCGGCCTGAGCCCGCCTGTCACGCCACCTCGAGCGTGTCGGGGGCGTCGAGCGGCAGGCGCAGATGGCAGACCGGGCCAAATTGGTGCGGCTCGCGGATATGCGGAAAGAATGACAGGAACCGGGTCAGCATGTTCTGCCCAAGCTGGCGTTCGAAATTGGCGCCGGGGTGAAAGCTCTCGACCTCCAGACCATTGGCGGTGATCACCGAATGGCGGCGCAGGCAGAGATGGTAGAGCGTGACCGGGCAGGGCGGCGTGATGGTAAAGGCATGTTGCCCATCCGCCAGAGCATGGGCCGGGGTCAGAACCTGATCGCTGCCGGCGGCCCCCCGCAGATTGCGCGGCCGGGTCAGGATCCGCGCGCCGGGTCCGGCCATGAAATCCATCATCGGACGACCCATGCCAAAGGCATCGGCCAAGATCCGCGTCAGTCTGGCGGGTGTCGGTGCGTTTGCGTTGGGTGCTAGGGTCATCGACCCGATCCACAGCACCGGCAAGGCGCCATTGGCCGCGGTCAAGACCGCATCGCCGGGCAGCATATCCTC
>Ga0210025_1000396_pt1 | contig 58064 bp, 52 predicted proteins | sample CryGeyme20150102_FD_183989 | JGI IMG/M metagenome (GOLD analysis project Ga0210025, IMG submission 183989) | Groundwater microbial communities from Crystal Geyser aquifers in Utah, USA - Crystal Geyser metaG 2015-0102 (SPAdes) (version 2) | ecosystem: Environmental > Aquatic > Deep subsurface >... | reverse complement strand
GAGAAAGGATCAAAAAACAAACAATCGAACATCGGCGCTTGCAACACCGCAAGCTTGCCGCTTAATATCAACCAACCAGATGGAACCAATGCTCCGTTAATTTACGCAGCCTTCAGTGCCAAATGTTCTGACGACGGACAACTTGGCTACAAGTGCTCCGGATGCGCGAGGCGGTGTCGTAACGTTTACTTTTTTCGACCTTTTGGAGAACCAGTAAGAGCTCATGCGCAGAGATTTCCGTAATGGGACGCCGGCCAATTGCCGGATAAGTTATCTCCAAAAGCCAACGCGCCCGCTTCAAGGTCATTGGCGCGATACCTTCCAGCTGCCGTTTCTCAAGCCACTCCTCGGCAATATCTTCAAAGCTGTTTTTCTTCGCAACAGATTCGGCGATTCGATCAAGCTTCGCTTGTTCCGCTGGGTCAATGCCCTCTGCAAGCAGTCGCCGGGCATCAGCGAGGCGCTCGCGAGCAGCGCTCAGCAGAATTTCGGGCCAGCGCCCGAAGGCTATGGTTTTCTGTTTTCCGTCAAAACGATAGTTCATGCGCCAAAAACGATTGCCGTTTGGTTGAACCAGCAGATACAGCCCATCTCGATCCGCGAGTTTATAGGGCTTTTTCCTAGGTTTTGCGTGTTTAACCGAAGTCGCAGAAAGCCTAGATTTCCTATGGGTTCCAGCTGATTTGATGGTATCACCTCCATACGATTTTTGGTGATACCATCAAATATACCATCAAAAGAGGTAATTTGGGGTGGATATCTCCAATCTTGTGAAGACATCATATCAGAAAAACACCATGGATAACAGATGCTTGATGGACATTTATGGACGTCTGCGGAGAGGTTCTGGAGGCCCGACCCGGAATCGAACCGGGGTGCGCGGATTTGCAATCCGCTGCGTCACCACTCCGCCATCGGGCCGGAGAGAGGGCGCGAATTGCTTCGCTTTGCCGCGAAAGTCAACCCAAAGTTGTATCGTCCAGAGCTGATGCCCTATATTGTTCAAATCGCGCGGTTGTCGCGCAAAAGACGCAATCAGGATAAATTCGCCGGAATCCATCTTGGCGCAGGTCACAAGGCGAGCTAGAAGCACAAATTCCCGGCCATAGTGTATTGTATTCATAATACAGACGTGGCATGGGCGACAGAATATTCATTGCGAGGATGGACGCTTGGGCCAGGAAAATTTCAAACAAATGCGAAAGGCCATGGTGGTCAGCCAGTTGCGGACAACCGAGGTCAGCGACCCGCGCGTGATCGCAGCGATGAGCCACATCGCCCGCGAAGATTTTGTGCCAGCGGCCCAGCGGAATTTTGCCTATGCCGACCGCGGCGTGCAAATCGGCGAAGGCCGGGCCCTCAATCCGCCACTGACGACCGGGCGACTGCTCAATATGGCCCGTGTCACGAAAACGGACAATGTCCTGCTGGTCGGTGCGGCAACAGGCTATACCGCGGCGGCGCTGGGGCAATTGGGCGGATCGGTTACGGCGGTCGAGCAAAATGCCAAACTGGCGACAATGGCCACCAAAAATCTGGCCGATTATGACAACGTCAAGGTCGAAACCGCCAACCACGCAGACGGCTGGCCCGCCTCGGCGCCTTATTCGGTAATCGTGGTCGATGGTCTGGTCGCACAGATTCCGCAGGCCTTGATTGATCAACTGGCACCGGATGGAAGAATTGTCGCGTCGATCATGCATGACGGCGTACCGCGTCTGGCACTGGGCCGGACCGCCGGCGGTCATGTTGGCTATCAATATTTTGCCGATGGCGGAGGCTGCCCCCTGCCCGGTTTCGAAATAGCAAAAAGCTTCAAATTTTAAGGCGTTCTGGAGAGTGATGAAATGACTAGACGCAGCCTTTTTCTTGGAACAGCCATTGTTGCGTTGTTGTCTGCGCCGGTGCAAGCGGACACGCTGCGCGATGCTCTGGAATCCGCCTATCAAACCAATCCAACCCTGTCCGGCGCACGTGCGGCTCAGCGGGCAACCGATGAAACCGTGGCCATTGCCAAAGCCGATGGCCGCCCCAGCGCCACCACTGACTTTGGCTTTCAGGAGAATTTCCTGCGCAGTGCCAATAGTTTCACGGCGCCGTTGCGCCAATCGGCGGCGGGAGGGTCAATAGACGTTCCGATCTATTCCGGTGGCGCTGTAAAAAATGCGATCCGGGCCGCCCGGACGAGAGTGGAAGCCGGCCAGTTTGACCTCCGCGCCACCGAAGCCAGCGTGTTCAGCAATGTCGTCGCCACCTATATGGATGTCATCCGCGATACCGCGATTGTCAAACTGAACCGATCCAATGTCGGCGTTCTGTCTGTCAATCTCGATGCAACCGGCGACCGGTTCGAGATTGGTGATTTGACTCGCACCGACGTCGCGCAGTCCGAATCCCGACTGGAAATCGCCAAGAGCGATCTTGAGACCGCGCGCGCAAGCCTGATTCGCAGCAAGGAAAATTATATTGCGCTTGTCGGTCACGAACCCGGTGATCTGGAGCCACCGCCGCCTTTACCCAACCTGCCGGAAACACCAGACCAAGCGGTTGACTTGGCGCTCACCTATAACCCCGACCTGCTCGCCGCCAAGGAACGCAGTGACGCCGCTGAGTTTGATATAAAAACGGCGCGGTCCGCCAACAAACCGCGGGTTTCAACCTATGCCGAGGGCCGCTACCTTAATTTTCACGGAACGCTTGGTGGCAATATCGCCGGGACAACGTTTGTTCAGGAACAGTCCACAGCCCAAGTCGGCATTCGGGCGACCATGCCGATTTACCAAGGCGGTCGGCCAGCGGCACAAATCCGGCAAGCACAGGCACGGTCCGGGCAGGCCTACGAGCAACTGATTGCAGTCGAGCGGGATGTCATCTCGCAAACGCGCGCAGCCTATTCCAGCTGGCGTGCGTCGGAGCGGGTTATCCAGTCGTCAGAGCGGGCCGTGGCTGCCGCCAGCTTGTCTCTGGAAGGGGTCCGAGCGGAAAATTCCGTCGGTAACCGGACGATATTGGACATTTTGAACGCCGAACAGGAATTGCTGAACGCGCAGGTCCAGCTGGTGACGGCGCGGCGCAACAGCTACGTCGCCGGCTTTTCTCTGCTCGCCGCAATGGGCAGGGCGGAAGCCCGCGACCTGGGACTGGAGGGCGGTCCGCTCTATGATCCCGACATCAATTACGAGCGCGTAGACGATATGTTCTACGACTATCAGAGCGATCCGAATCCCGTACCGCAAGCGACCAGAACCGTTGACACTCAGGCACAAAAAGCGGACATAGAGCCATTGCCGGTGAGACCGTCGCGCCGCTAAGGTCGGCTGTGTCGATCAGATTGGACAACAGGGTACAAGTTTTAGGGGCTTCGCGCATGGCTGAACAGAACCGGGAATCGTCGATGGAAGAAATCCTGTCGTCGATCAAACGCATCATCGCCGAGGACAAGGCAATCGATGAGGAGCGTCCGCTACCCCGCCGCAAACCCGCTATGAAACCGGCACTGCAGGCTGTTCCGGATGTGAAGCCAACCGACCGGAATGAAGAAATACTCGAACTGACCGACGAATTGCCGGAACAGCAGAACGGATCCGCCCAGAGTGATTTTGGCGAGGAAGAACGGCTGATCGATGACAACAAGCTGGACAGCATGCGACAGTCGCTCTCGGCTTTGGTCGAAAAAGAAGCGATGGGCCGTCGGCCTGTTGCTTTGCCCGCTGGCGGCACCTCCTTGGAGGAGCTGACTCGCGAATTGATGCGGCCGATGATCAAGCAATGGCTGGATGAGAATCTGCCAGCTCTTGTCGAGCAGCTGGTGGCGCGCGAAATCCAGCGGCTGAACGAGAAATAGGCCTGCACTCCTAATCGCAATTGCCTTGTCGGACAGCCGTGCTAAACCCTTGTCCATGACAAAATTTTTCAAAAGACTCACCGCCGCCCTGCTCGTTACAGGCACCATTTTCCCAACCGTCGCGACGGCCAGACCGATGACGGCAGAGGATCTCGCGACGCTGAAGCGAATGGGGTCGGTAACGGTTTCTCCGGACGAGAAATGGGCCGCTTTTGATGTCACCGAAACCGAAGCGGACAGCTACGAACGGTCGAACGCGCTCTATCTGCTTGCTCTCGACAATCCGGCTGCTGCCCCCGTCCGCATTGCGGACAAGCCGGAAAAAAGCGAGCACAGCCCGGCTTTTGCCGCAGATGGCAGTCTTTATTATCTCAGCGACGCAAGCGGTTCGGAACAGCTTTGGCATGTCGATATTGCGTCGACCGGCGAAAGCGGCACGCCTGCTCAGGCGAGTGATTTGAAGGCCGATATAGCTGGCTTCAAACTTTCGCCAACTGGCGAGAAGATCGCGTTGTGGGGCGACATTGCCAGAGACTGCCCGACCTTTGGCTGCGAAAAAGATGGGAACCGGGCAGAACCGGGTCCCGGTACCGGCCGCGAATATGATGAACTGTTCATCCGGCACTGGTCGAGTTGGGAAACACCGGGCAATTATAGCCGGATCTTTGCGTTTGATCTGAATGATGGCAAAATCACGGGCGACGGGGCGGCGCTCGATGGCGATCTGGTTGGCGACAGCCCCTCGAAGCCGTTTGGCGGCGGTGAGGAAATTGCCTGGGTACCGGGTGAGGATGGCGTATTCTTCACACTCCGCGTCGCCGACCGGAACGAACCGAAGTCCACCAATCTCGATATCTACGGCGCGAAAGCGGATGGCCAGGAAACACTCAATTTTACGGCAACCAATAAGGGGGCCGACACCCTGCCCGCCTTTTCTTCGGACGGAGAATGGCTGGCCTGGGCAGCGATGGAGCGACCCGGCTATGAAGCCGATCGACTGGTGGTAAAATTGCGCAGACAGGGCAGCGACGAAGATACGTCCGTGGCTTTGACCAAGGACTGGGATCGCTCGGTGGGATCGATTGTCTGGACGCCCGACAATCAAAAGCTGATTGTGACCGCACAGGAAGTGCTTGATCATCCTGCCTTCGAGGTCGATGTTGCAACTGGCAAGGTCACCCGCTTGACAGAAGGCGGCAATGTCGGAGCGACCATCCCTCTGCAAGACGGTTCGCTGATTTACACGATGAACAGCTTGCAGGCGCCGACCGATCTGTATCGCCGCGCCGCAGACGGCACGGTCACTCAGCTGACCAATATCAATGGTCCCGAACTGGCCGAGATCGACCCGGTCGATATTCAGCGTTTTGAATTTACCGGTGCGGACGACGATCAGGTCTGGGGGCAGATCATCAAACCGACAGGCGCAACAGGCAAGCTGCCGATGGCGTTTCTGGTCCACGGCGGACCGCAGGGCAGTTTCGGCAATAGCTGGTCAACCCGCTGGAACCCGAAAGTCATGGCCGCACAGGGCTATGCCGTGGTCACCGTCGATTTTCATGGTTCTACCGGTTACGGGCAGGAGTTCACCGACAGCATCAATCTGGACTGGGGCGGCAAGCCGCTGCAGGATCTGAAATTCGGTTATGACGCAGCATTGGCAGCAGACAGCCAAATCGACGGGGAACGGTCCTGTGCGCTGGGCGGCTCTTATGGCGGCTATATGATGAACTGGATTGCCGGCAACTGGCCCGACCGGTTTGACTGTCTGGTCAATCATGCCGGCGTTTTCGACTTGCGCGCCATGGCGCTCAGCACCGAAGAGCTCTGGTTCGATCAATGGGATCACGGCGGACCATGGTGGACGCGGCCGCATCCGGAAAAATGGAATCCGGTGAATCAGATCACCAACTGGAAAACGCCGACCCTGTTCATCCACGGCGAGCTGGATTTCCGGATCCCGTATACGCAGAGCATCATGCCGTTCACGGTCGCGCAGGAAATGGATATTCCATCCAAATTGCTGATCTTCCCGGATGAAAATCACTGGGTCCTGAAAGGCAAGAACAGCGTGCAATGGTATCGGACGGTGTTCGACTGGATGGGCAAATGGACAACGGGCGGCCAGGAAGGTGAAGACTAGACGCTCTGTGCTCCGCACTTGATGCGGAGCTTTGGGAGCACTGTCTGGTCATACAAGCGCAATAGCTTGTCCGGAACAGAGTGTGTTGGACACCCAATATTGGCTTAAGCCCCAGCCTTCGCTGGGGTGACGCGAAGGATAGAATATGACCTATTTCCCGACCGAAGATCGCGGCGGCACGATCATCATCACGCTGACCAATGGCGAACGCAACACCCTCCATTCCGATCTGCTGGACGAAGGCGTAGCGGCCCTGCAGCAGCTGGCAAAAGATCCGCCGAAGGGAGGGATCGTGCTGACCGGAGCGGGCGAACATTTTACCTGCGGCATGGACACGAAAGTGGCGGCTTCGCTGGATGAAGCGGGCCAGAAGCGAGCGGTTGCGGCGATCAATGATTTTGCCGCGGCGCTCCACCGCCTGCCCTGTGCGCTTGTCTGCGCGGTCAATGGCAATGCCATTGGTGCGGGCGGGATCATGATGCTTTGCGCCGACTGGATTTATGCGGCGACCGGGCATTACAAGATCGGCTTGCCAGAAGCCAAGGCTGGGCTGCCTTTCCCGGCCGTGCCGCAAGCGATATTGGACCATTGGCTGGAACCCGCCTGGCGGCGACGGCTGGCGCTGTCCAGCATGCTGCTCAAACCCAATGAAGCCATTGGTGCCGGCATGGTGGAAGCGACGGTGATGCCAGATGATCTGATCGACAAGTCGGTCGCCAAAGCGCAGGAAATGAACGCACAACCGGGGTTCAAGGCCTGCAAGCGCCAGCTGCGCGCCAAAGCCAATGCCGAGATTGACGGGATATTATCTTCGTCATCCTGAACTCGTTTCAGGATCTCCACTGGCAATTTACAATCTCACGAGATCCTGAAACAGGTTCAGGATGACGGGCTATGCCTGATTAGACGGTTGTCTCGCACCAAAAGCAATGCCAAAGACCCTGCCATGACCTTAGATAAAAATTTCGACCCGGCCGCCATCGAAGCGCGCTGGTATGAGCATTGGGAAACCAAGGGCCTGTTCCGTCCCGAACGGGATGACCGCGAGCCGTTTACGATCGTAAACCCGCCGCCCAATGTCACCGGATCGCTGCATATCGGCCATGCGCTGGACAATACGCTGCAAGATATCATCATCCGGCATGAACGGATGAAGGGCAAGGATGCACTGTGGGTCGTAGGTATGGATCATGCCGGTATCGCAACGCAAATGGTGGTCGAGCGGCAGATGAACGAGCGGCAGCAAAAGCGCACCGACTTCACCCGCGAAGAATTTGTCGCAAAAGTCTGGGAATGGAAAGAGGAAAGCGGCGGCACGATCACCGGACAGCTGCGCCGGCTCGGCTGTTCGATGGACTGGTCGAACGAGCGCTTCACCATGGACGACGGCATGAATGAGGCCGTGCTCAAGGTGTTCGTGGATCTCTATAACGATGGGCTGATCTATCGCGACAAGAGGCTGGTCAACTGGGACCCGGCGCTGAAAACCGCGATCTCCGATCTGGAAGTCGAGACGGTCGATACCAAGGGCAGCTTCTGGCATTTCAAATATCCGCTGGCCGACGGCGTCACCCTGGCTGACGGGCGCGACTATATCGAGGTCGCGACCACACGGCCGGAGACCATGCTGGCCGATATGGCGGTGGCCGTGCATCCGAGCGACGAGCGCTACCAGAGCGTGGTCGGCAAGGAGGTCATTCTGCCGATCACTGGGCGGCGGGTGCCGATCGTGGCCGACGAACATGCCGATCCCGAACTGGGCTCGGGTGCGGTGAAGATCACGCCCGGCCATGATTTCAACGATTTCGAGGTGGGCAAGCGCGCCGGTTTTGCAGCGGGCGACATGCTCAATATGCTCGATGGCGAGGCGAATGTTTGCCAGACCGCCGATGGCCTGGTGCCGGAAGAATATATCGGTTTGCACCGGTTCAAGAAAGATGGCGTCGATGGCGCGCGCGAACTTGTTGTGCAGCGGCTGAAGGAACAGGGTTTCCTGATCCCCCATGTCAGCAAAAACAAGGACGGCGAAGAAACCGAGCATGATGCCGAACCGCGTACCATCGCAACGCCCTTTGGCGATCGCGGCGGTGTGGTGATTGAACCTTGGCTAACCGATCAATGGTATGTTGATGCGGAGACGCTCGCGCAGCCGGCGATTGAGGCGGTCAAATCTGGTGCGATCGAGATTGTCCCGAAAAGCTGGGAGAAAACCTATTTCAACTGGATGGAGAATATCCAGCCTTGGTGTGTTTCACGGCAATTGTGGTGGGGGCATCGAATACCGGCTTGGTTTGGACCTGATCCGAGCGACCGCGAGGCGAGAATACGCATGCGGGAACTCAGGCCGGACGAGGAACCGGTATTGTTCGAGAATCCACACATTTTCGTCGCCGAAACAGAATCCGAGGTCAAAATCCAAGCCGCAAAGCTTTACGGTGTACAGCCAGATCAAATTGCATTTGCAGATAGCATGCCCGAGGCGGTGGAAATTTCGATAACTCCCTTAGGCGGAGGGAAACTGGCTCTGTGGCGAGACAGTGACGTCCTCGACACTTGGTTCTCCTCCGCTCTCTGGCCCTTTGCCACACTTGGCTGGCCGCAAGACATCGTGGAAAATCCTCCCCGGGACAGGGAGGTGGCAGACGCCGTAGCCTTGGCGAAGGTGGCTGACGGAGGGGGTTCTCCTCAAGCGCAGCGCCAAGAGGATGGCCCCCTCCACCATCCTGCGGATGGTCCCCCTCCCCGTGCCGGGGAGGATTTGGCGAAACCCAAACCCGGTTCCGACCTTGCCCGCCATTATCCCAATGACCTGCTGATCTCCGGCTTCGACATCCTGTTCTTCTGGGATGCACGGATGGCGATGCAAGGCATTCAGTTCATGAAGGAAGTGCCTTGGAAGCGGCTCTATCTGCACGGGCTGGTGCGGGCCGAAGATGGCTCAAAAATGTCCAAGTCGAAGGGCAATGTTGTCGATCCGCTGGGCTTGATCGATCAATATGGTGCCGACGCGCTGCGCTTCTTCATGGCAGCGATGGAAAGCCAGGGCCGCGACATCAAGATGGATGACAAGCGCGTCGAGGGCTATCGCAATTTCGCCACCAAATTGTGGAACGCATCGCGCTTCTGCGAAGCCAATGGTATCGGGGCAAGCCAGACGCTCGCCGCGCCAGAAGCCACCCTGCCCGTCAATCGCTGGATCATAAGTGAAGTTGTCGAGACGCAACAGGCGCTCGACAAGGCGTTGACCGACCTGCGTTTCGATGCGGCGGCAAACACCATCTATCATTTCACCTGGGACCGGTTCTGTGACTGGTATCTGGAACTGATCAAACCTGTGTTGCAGGGTGAGGATGCCAGTGCGGCGGACGAAACCCGTATCGTTGCCGGCTGGGTGCTCGACCAGATCATTGTCATGCTCCACCCGTTCATGCCGTTTATCACCGAAGAATTATGGCATGCGATGGCGGCTGAAACCGGCGGGCGTAATTACGATTTGATCGTCGCCCAATGGCCAGAGCCCAAAGCAGAGATTGATGCGGAAGCAAAGGCGGAAGTCGACTGGTTGATCAAACTTATCTCGGAAGTGCGCTCGACCAAAGTGGAACTCAACATTGCTCCCGGCACGAAGATGACGGCGCACGTGCGCGATGGTGATGATGATCTGCGATCCAAGATTACACGTCAGCATGCCGCCCTTGATCGGGTCGGGCGCTTGGAAACCATCTCGTTCGATCCGGCACCGGAAGGCGCTTCAGCCCAGATTGTCGTCGATGGTGCGACCTATGTGCTGCCATTGGCGGGAGCGATCGACGTCGACGCCGAGAAAGGCCGGCTGAACAAGGCTCTGGAAGCCGCGCAGAAAGAAGCGAAATCGCTATCCGGACGCCTCGGCAATCCCAATTTTGTCGAGAAAGCGAAACCGGAAGCGGTCGAAAAGGCGCGCGCCGATATGGCGGACAAGGAAGCGGAAGCCGAGCGGCTGCAGGCAGCTATCGATCGGCTGGGCTAAGGGCACTCCCGTATCGGCCCGGTCCATATCGACCGTGATCGAAACCGGCACCCTCAGGGAATGGCTCACCGCATTCGCGGGGACACCGCCTCTTGACATCTCCTAGCTGTCGTCGCCGCGCCGCATTTTTTCCGCACCTTCTCGCATTTTCTTGGCACCGTCGCGCATTTTTTCTGCACCACGCCGCATTTTGGGAGCACTTTCCAGCAATTGCTGAGCGGTGACTTTCTTACCCCGCCTTGCATTCTGTCGCGCCGCCTCCGTTTCCCGAAATGCGGCGTCGCGCTCCAGCCGGTCGGCATAGGCTTCCATTTCGTCGGCCCCGCGCAGCATCTCGTCCGCGCCCTTTTCCATGCCGACAGCGCCTTCAGCCAAACCCGCGTTCACCTGGGCTTTGACATCGCGGGCAAGCGCTTCGCTCCACTCCATATTATTGTGCTGATGTTTGGTGTCATGCGCATGAATAGCTATCGCCGGCAATAAAGATGCTCCGACCAGACCCAATCCCGCAAGCAACGGGAACAAGCGATTATCGACCATGGAATGCTCCGTATATGTCGGCCGCGCCCAATGCACAGCCTCATGACTACGGATGTAATCGATAGTCGGCTATTTGCTAGCGGCGATCGATCAACCGCCGAGAAGAATGGACAAACGGCCCAAGCGGTCGTTACCGGCCCTGTGCTCTCCAGCGCTTGATCACCCGCTGGATGATCTCTTCTTCTCCGCCATGTTCGCGCCACAGATCGGTGAATATTGGATCTTCCGAAGCCGGTCGGCGCTCTTCCGCCAGCGTGTCCAGCGAAACCCGTATCGGGATCGCCACGCCCTCCCCGCAGCAAATCACTTCGCGGTTGCGCAAGGCGGGAATTGAGTCGAGAAAACCGCGTGCGCCTTCCGGCATGGCAGCCTTCACGAAGGCCTGGTCTCGGTCATTGTTGAGCCGCATCGCAAGGATGGTACCGCATTGCGAGAGCACCCCTTCCGCCAGATCAGAGGGACGCTGGGTAATCAGACCCAGCGAAACGCCATATTTCCGGCCCTCCTTGGCAATCCGGCTGAGAATATCGCGGACGCTGCTTTCTTCCGCGAAATCGTCATTGGGAATATAGCGGTGCGCTTCCTCGCAGACGAGAAGCATCGGACGCTGCTTTTCTTTGCGCGCCCAGATCGCGTAGTCAAACACCAGTCGGCTGAGCACCGACACCACCGTCGGGGTGATCTCCGACGGCATGGCCGAAACGTCGATTATCGAAATCGGCTTGCCTTCTGACGGCAGCCTGAAAATCTTGGCAAGGAAGCTGGCCATCGTGTCACCGACCAGCATCCCGGAAAACATGAAGCTGTACCGCGGATCGGCCTTGATCTCGTCAATCTTGCTTTTCAGCCGCTGATAGGGAGCGCTGTTGGTCGCCTTGTCGAGCTTGCCCATTTCATTCTGCAGGATCGTGGTCAGATCGGACAGCAGATAGGGTACGGGTGAATCGACGGTCAGTTTTGCGACTCCGGCGGAGGCCTGACTTTTCGCTTTGGCGGCAAGCAGACATTTTGCGAGAATGTCGCAGTCGATCTGCTTGGCGTCACCCTTGGACTGGACAAATACCTCGCAATGCTCGCGAAAGTTCATCAGCCAATATGGCAGGTTCAGGTTGTTCACGTCGAACACCTTGCCGTTTTCCTTAAACGCGGCCCCATATTCGCCGTGCGGGTCGATCATGAGGATATGACCTTCGGGTGCCAGATCACAGATTTTGTGGAGAATAAGTGCGGCCGCCGTAGACTTACCGGTACCGGTTGACCCCAGCAGGGCGAAATGCTTGCCGAGCATGGCATCGACATAGAGTGCGCCGCGGATATCGTTGGTGGGATAGACCATGCCGACTTCGACATTGGCCCGGCCATCCGAAGCATAGACTTGCTTGAGATCGGCAGTTGTCACAGCATAAACGGCTGAAGCTGGCGTCGGATAGCGGGTTACGCCGCGGCGAAAATTGTAAATCTGACCGGTCAATTTCTCCTCGTCGCCCTCACCGAGGAAATCGATTTCGGCGACAACCAGTCCCGACTGCCCTTCATAGAGTCTCTGTGTCCGGATATTGGCCAGTAGCCAGATCTGACCGACACGGATTTTTACCTGGCTGCCCACTTGGCCAGCCATCTGGACGGTCTTGTCCGGATGATCGAGCAATCCTGCGAGCACGGCCGTGTCCATGACAACCTTTGAACTTGACCCGGCGATTTCGATAACCTCGCCGATTTGATGGCCGTCACGACGCTTTGAAACGGCACCATGGTTCGCATCGGCTGGCATTTCCGGTTCGGCAACCGGAAGCGGCTTGGCACCGGGGAAGTTATGGGAACCCATGTCGGACATCGCCGTTTTTCCTGTTTTTCTTTTCAAAACGCAGGATTAGTCGGTCATGGTTAAGGAAGATTTACTGCGCCCACAGAAAGCAAAAAATCAAAATTCTCGTCGTGGTGCAAGAATTACATTTTCCGGAACAGATAGCCGGCAGACCAGCCCAGAAAAACCGAAATGAACACGGCAATCAGGCCGTAGAGAAAGCCGTTATTCTGCGAAAGATTGGTGATGAAGCGGCCCATGCCGGTCTTTTCGATGGTGATATCCTTGACTTCGGCAGCTTCCACTCGGCCATCAATAACCAGAAAGGTTTCTGCGGTATAATCGCCCACCGGCACGCTGGCAGGCAGATTGATCCGCGCCTGATACAAGACGCTGTTGGTGATCTTGACGCTATTAGGCAAATTCTTGAAAAGATTACCCCGGGAATTCACGTCGACCAGCCCGTCGACGAAGCGATCCAGTTCCCGGCTGTCAATCGCCCCGGCAGGTGACAGCTGCAAATGGTGCAGACCCAGTTCGTAGATATCTGCCGTCTTGCCATCGACAATATCATCGATCGGCTTGGAGGAAGCCACCGCGTAAAAACCGGGTGCCGATCGGAATTCACTGCTGGCCGCATTGATCCAGATGCCGGCGATCTGTTGTTTTTCGCGCACGACTATCGATTCCACCGGGCCTTTGAGAACGACCACGATGTCGGCCCGATCGGTGTTGCGGGTACCCGGTGGATAGGTGATCGCTCCAAACAGCAGCAATTGCGCTCCATTAAAATCGCCGCGGATACTGATCCGGTCCTGGGACACCTCGGGAACCAGAACCGGGGTCGCGCCGATGGCCAGCGTGGCGATGGCGAATACCGCGAACAGCCTCGAGAAAAAGATACGAGCCCGCGTCATAGCGGCTGCACCGTGTAAATCTCGTCCGGCTGGAAGCCCAGTCCCAGCGCCATTCGGATCGCGACAAGCAGCACCATGCTTGCCAGAGCCAGCCGCAGATATTCGGGGCGCATGCGCTGGGCGAATTTCGCGCCCAGTTGCGCACCTGTGACGCTGCCGACCAATAACAGCGACGCCAGAACGATATCCACCGCGCGGGTGGTCATGCTGTGCATCATGGTCGACGCGATCGTGACAAAAAGAATTTGGAACAGCGAGGTCCCCACCACCACCTGCGCGCCCATCCCGAGCAGATACAGCATGGCGGGCACCATGATGAAGCCGCCGCCAACGCCGAGCAACATGGTCAGAATGCCGGTGAGCAGGCCCAGAATGAAGGGCGCGATTGGTGAAATATATAGCCCGGAGCGATAAAAGCGCCACCGGAATGGCAGGTTGGCGACCAAGGGATGATGCCGTCGTTTGCGCGCAGGCAGCGGCTTGCCGACACGCAGAGCCCGGACGCTCTGCAGCGATTCCTTGAACATCAGACCACCGATGCTGGACAGCATCAAAACATACAGGACGTTGATCACCGTATCAATCTGGCCCCAGCGTTGTAAAATCTGAAAAAGCCCGGTGCCGATGATGGCGCCAACGATCCCGCCAGCCACCAAAATCCCGCCCATTCTGAAATCTACTCCCTTGCGGCGCATATGGGCGGCGACGCCCGAAATACTCGCTCCGGTAACCTGAGTCGATGCGGATGCGGCGGCAACGGTGGGCGGTATGCCGTAAAAAATAAGCAGCGGCGTGGTCAGAAAACCGCCGCCGACGCCGAACATGCCCGACAATATCCCCACCAGTCCGCCGAGCAGGATGATGACAAAGGCATTAACCGATAGATTGGCGATTGGCAGGTATATGTCCATATGGCCACCGGACTAATCTCTTTTTGATGCGGGATAAAGAGCGTTGCCGTCCGTAGGCCCAGAAAAGAAGCCTTTGGTGCAAAAGCCGGAAACTCGGGTCTCTCAAAAGCCGGTTGAAACGGTTATTGCCGCACCGCTTTCTGGTCGGGCATCACCTGCAACCCGAAGCCGCCAGTCCACCGCAATGCGAGCAGATACCGTGCCGAGGGGGACCGTCAAAGCGGCTCGCGGTCCGACATCGATACGGCTGATATCACGTTGTCCGCCAGCCCACATCCCGGAGCCTATAGCAAGCTTGGTCGGGCCCAACTCCGCTACCGGGTGCTGCAAAACCGCCGAGCCGTCAAAAAAATAGGTCTCGTGCGGACCGAGAACATAGCCCGCTTGAGCATAAGTCTCGAGCACGAATTTTTCGACGATCTGATCCGGACCGCTACCGCCGGTAAGAAAAAAAGCGGTGCCGGACTCAACACCAGAGCCGATGCCAAACCGTTGTTCCGCGTGCAACGCGACCGGAAGGCTTGAAACCGGGCGAATACGCATTCCCAGCGCGACCTCCTGCTGGCTCAAGGGAGCCAGGGCGGTCGACAGGCGAGTATAGGCCGCTATCTCGGGGACCGGCCTGCTCGATAGGCGATAGGATAATATGGCACCCGCCTGGCTGCCGCCATATTGGCCGTTGGCGATCGAGTGCCCTCCCACTGGCACATCCGCCTGATCGATCTGGGAGTCTCCTCGGGCGTAAATCCACAAATAGGCTGCCATCCTGTTGCTGTGGCGCAGGGCCGACGGATTTGACAGAGGCACAACCGTGCTGACGCGCCGCCTCGCAACGGCAGCGGGACGGGTAAAGGCCGTCTGCAGGAAAAAGCCCCTATCGTCGCCGATATTTTGCCATGGAAAAGAGGGCATCCGCGAGGCCGGTAGTTTCACGCTGGGGGAAACGCGGGTGCCACGCTTCCCCACCGGCGCGGATCGATATCTGCGGCTTGGATTGCTTTTCTGCCGGTTTTCCTCTGGGAGCACCAAAGGCGGCGTTGCCAGCCAACGTGTTTTGCCGTTCACCTCATAAGGTGCCGTCTGGCTCGCCGGATCGTCCGGATAGCGGCCAATCTCGGCGGGGATATTCCACGAGATGATCCGCACCCCTATCCAGATCGCCGCCAAGACTGCCATTGCCCGTAAAGGCGCACCGGCGGCGGTCCCAAGCAAGCGGTCAGCCTCTGTCGCCCGCGTAGTGATGCGGCCTGAGTTGCTTTATATTCTGTGCGTCTGGATAAAAATGGTTCGTTTTTTGCCAATTGGCAGGGTGACCCGCCAGCTGATCGATATAGTGACTGAGCGCGCGCCAGAGCGCCATGATATTGATTAGATTGGCTACGATCGTTCGCGGAAGCGACAAGCAAGCCTCGCGCAGGCCGTAGAGGGCAAAAACGAAATAGAATTTCATCAGCAGTCGCCACGCCAGACATCCACCATTGATGCACAGCAATATGATCAGCAATTGAGAAACAGGTTGAAGGCGGTAAACCCCGATCAGTTCCGCGAACGACAATATGCCCATCAACAGAAAAGCAATATAAGCGATCGCCAGCACGAGGGCGGCAAAACTAGCCTTGCGATCACGCAGACGCATCCAATTCTCTCGCCAATTGTTATTCCAGCCCAGCCGGTCCCACCCGGAAAGGGAAATGCCGGCCATCCACCGGCTTTTCTGACGAATCGCATCTTCGAGCCTTTCCGGGAAGAACTCCTGGGTCGCGACCAGCTGACCGTTCCTGTCTCTCAGGCGAGCAAAAATGCCCCGAGAGTCACCGCTGGTCAGGTTGAGGCCCAGTTCATAATCTTCAGTGATACTATTGGCATCAAAGGGTTTGCCCTGTGTCTGGACGGCTAGTCTTTGCAAGGCATCCCGGGCGAAGGCACAGCCTACGCCGGCGGACGGTATCGAAGCCCCGAGAGCCTCTCGCATCACCATTTGCTTGCCATGCAATTCCGCAAACTCGTCGCAATAGTGCCCGGCAATCCAGCGCGAACCTTTTGCCCGGCGCGGGATGACCGGCAATTGCACCAAGGCGGCGCGGCCAATCAGATGCTGAAACAATTTCAACGCCTGAGGATGCACTATATCCTCTGCATCGTGCAGAATGATCGCAGCAAAATTGGCCTGTTCTTCGATTTCGTCGCGGCAGACGGCGTCCCAGAGATGATTGAGACAATCCGCCTTGGTCGTGGGTCCGGCTCGCTGACACAGGACAAGCCGAACCTTGTCGGTACCGGATGACGCTGCAGCCACAGCCGCTACGGTTTCGGGATCATTGGGGTAGCAGCCAACATAAATGCGATATTCGCTCGATTTCCATTGGACCAAGCAGCGCCGCAGCATCGCGCCGATGACTGGAGCTTCCTGCCAGGCCGGCACGAATATCGCCATTCGGCATGCCGAGGCGGCCGGACTCAAACTTTCTACCGTTGCCCTCTGGTAGCGGCTATAAACGAACAGCCTGCGTTTCAACCTGTGGAAAACCCACAGTCCGTCGAAAAGCAGATCATCGGCAGAGCCGATCAGGAAGGACAGGCTGGCGAATAGCAGCAATTCCTTCTGCAGAAAGTCGAGGAATGGCAAAATTTGATCGCTCGGCATGGTTATACTCCGCCGGTTCGCAGAAGTTAGGATCCTGCAAAGGTCTAAATAATGACGAAAATGTTCAGGGGTTCGTTTAGCTCAGATGCTATCCGGACTCGATTTTGCGACCTCGTTCCAAAGAGACATGTTCACAGGAGCCGATTGCGAGCGCCAGCAGCATCGGATAAGCCCAGAACACCGCTCCGGTGGCAAAGGCCCAAGGAGTGATCTCCGGATCCACCATCATCGCGGTATGGACTGTGACTGCAAGCAATTGAAACGCCGTCGCCCATATCGGCCAGAAGCGGTCGGATTTGATCGTCAGACCGATTAACGCAAAAAGCCCGGCAACGTCGATGGCAAATACCTCAACTTCCATGCTTGTCCAGTGCGTACCTAACACCTTTCCTACAGCCAATGATGACAGCGATCCAATGATCATAATCGCGGCCCCGATATATTCCGAGCCAGCCCCACGCAAAATTGCATATCCGCAACAGGCGAGAAGACATATATAATAGACATGCGCCCAAATCGTATTCAACATCACAGTTCCATGTCTAAGTCTGCATTTGATGCGTTGATGGTAAGACAGTGAAGATCGCAGGCGATTAAGCTGCGTGATCATTCATATTGACGATATTCTCGTTCTGCTTTGTAGCCTGCAGCGGCGGTTTCATGTCACCGCTCCCCATAGCCATCGCCTGCAATCCCACTTGATCACGGGTTTCTGCCAGCCGGTTATGCGTTGCAACAAGGTGCCGTCTGGCCTCGACCATTATATTTAAGGTTTCCGCTGCTTCTGATAGCGCGTCCTGACCGATGACCGCTGACAAATGCGCGTTTGATCTGGCGATCGGCATATATCCGATCAGGTCCGCCGTTTTGCTGATAGCAGCATCAATGGCCTGCTCTGCCGCAAACAATTTTGTTGCCATATTCTCGGCGGCAGCTCTTCTTTCTCTCAACATCATTTTTCCTTTCTCAGCATCCGAAACCCAATGAACCCGTGTTTCATGTTGAACGGTCGGACGGCGCTGGCGGGAAAAGGACATTGCTTAGCCTTTGAGCCGGGACAGCGCCTCCAGTCCGGCGATTAGTCCACCGAAAGACAAGGCAGCGCCAATCGCGATGGCCAATACCCACCCCAAGCGTTCGACCGCAGCGAGACTGTTTTTCTCGCCATGATAGCGGGGAATGGGAAGCGGTCTGCGCCTGATTTGAGGTTGCTCCCAAGCCATACTGGCGCCGCCGCCATCCGCATTCCCAACATCATCCATCACGCCGCGCTTCTCGCTGCTGGTTCTTTCGGATGACGAGTCCTGTTCGCCGTTTTTGCCGGCTCGCTCAACAGCCGACGGTTGATATATCAATGACTGATACATGTCGTCCTCATCGGGGCTCGCGAATATGCGCGCCGCTTCGAAGCGCGACCGGGCATTTAAAATGCGCATGGCGGTCCGCAGCCTTTGATCGACAGTATGCGGCGACACGCCCAGTTCCCGCGCGATTTCCTTGGAATTGAGATGCGCCAGCACCAGGCGCAGACATGCACGCTGACCTTCATTCAGCCTGTCAACCGCCGCTTTGGTCATGTTGGGAGACACCGATCAACTTTGATGTTCGGCAGTTGAGCCGAACAAAATACCGCCGCAGACTCGCAGCAGCAAGCTGGCGAAAATTTCCGCAATTGCGCTCCATGCACCATATCTGTCCCCTGATTATCACGGTTTGACCGATTGATACGAGCATCTATATTAACAGAAATCCGCCGTTTCGTGAAATTAATCATTTTTCGTGGCGATCGGATCACAGTCTCGATCGGTAAGCTGGATTGCTTCAAAGTCCGCTGGACTTGCAGCCAAGTTCAGGCCATCAACCTGAAAAAAGGAGAGAGCATGAACGCCAGTCAAGCTGCGACATCGATGACCAATACCGGGCAGGCCTATCGGTCCGGTGGGTATCGGAACTACGTCATTATTTCGTTGATGCTTCTGTACACGTTGAACTTCATTGACCGTATATTGATCGGTGTTGTTGCCCAGCCAATCATCGAAGAGTTCAAGCTGCAGGACTGGCAATTTGGCTTGCTGTCAGGCTTTGGCTTTGCGCTCATGTATACGGTAATGGGAATCCCGATTGCCCGTCTGGCCGAGCGCATGAACCGCGTCCGGATCATCGCCGCCAGTGTTATTTTGTGGTCGCTGATGACCGCATTATGCGGCATCGCCGGAAGTTTCCTGGCTCTCCTTGTATTCCGGATCGGCGTGGGTATCGGCGAAGCGGGTCTTACGCCTGCGGCCAATTCGATCATCTCCGATTATTTTCCACCGCGCAGCCGGGCGCGCGCGATTGCGATCTACACCATGGGCATCACTCTGGGCGGTGTGCTGGCCAATGCTTTTGGGGGACCGATTACCGAGCTTTTCTCCTGGCGCGAGGCCTTTTTAGCGCTTGGCGTCCCCGGCGTGCTCTTTGGTCTGATTTTCCTGTTTACGGTCGAGGAACCGCCCCGTGGTTATGCGGATCCGCCGACGGCCACCAAACCCAGAAAAATGGGTATTGTCGATACGATCAAAGAACTGTCAGCCAAGCGGACATTCTGGATCAATATGATCGCCGCTGCTCTGGTCGCTTTTGTCGGTTACGGCGTCAGCAACTTCCAGGTCGCATTCTTCCAGCGGGTCCACGAAATGTCCATCTCTGAAGTGGCCTTGCAGATCGCGGTCCCACTCGGTCTTGCCGCATCTTTCGGTGCTTTCATGACCGGTTATTTGACCGAGAGAATGAGCGGTCGCTATCCCAATGTGGTTGCCTGGCTGCCGGGCGTCATGCTGATCATCTGTGTGCCGCTTTACTGGCTGGGGTTTACCACCGAAAGTGTGCCCTTCGCGCTGACCGTGCTGCTGTTCGCGGCCGTCCTGCATTATGGCTATCTGGGCGCCCAATATACGATCTGCCAGGGCGTTGCCAGCCCGCAGTCAAGGGCAACCGCGGTCGCGCTGTTCCTGTTTATCGTCAATCTGATCGGCTATGGCTGCGGCCCTCTGGTCATGGGGATTGTCAGCGACTTGCTGATGAACGCTCATCTTGCTGGCTCGCAGTTTGCCACCGAGCTGACCGGCCAGATCTGCAAAGGCAGGCCGGAAGATCTGGTGGCCACGCTGGGCGCGGCCAAGGCAGCGGTCTGCATGACTGCAAGCGCGGAAGGGTTGCGCTGGTCGATGATCTATATCGTCGGCATCTTTTTTGTCGCGGGCGGCATGTATATCTATGTCTGCAAGACGTTGCAAAACGACCTTGTGGCAAAGATGAACTGAGACTCAATGGCGCGTCCAGAAGCATGGCAGCTGGTTGCCGAAAACTATCCCGTATCCGTCGTCATGCAGACGCGGTTTCAGGATATTGATCCGAACCGGCATCTCAACAATGTCGCCTTTGCCTCGATGTTCGAGAATGCGCGGGTGCGGCTGAACCGCGAATTGCGGCCCTGGGCTGACCGGCCGAAGAACGAACGGAGCATGGTCGCGGCGGTGACGATCAACTATCTCCGGGAAGGGCATTATCCCGATGATGTAGAGATCAGCTCCGGAGTCAGCACTATCGGAACGTCCAGCTATGTGATCGCGCAGGCAATGTTCCAGAACGGCCATTGCATTGCCACCTGCGATTCGATCATCGTCTGCCGCACCGATGGCGAAGGCAAGCCGCTTCGACCAGAGGTGGTTGCCGAACTGGAGAAGATGCGGACGACGAGTTAGCATGTTACCAGGCCATCTTGCCGTTCGTCTTGAGCCTGTCGAAGGACACCTCGAGCCGATAGGTGCACTTCGACAAGCTCAGTGCGAACGGTATTAAACTGATCAATCGGTAAAATTGGCATCCCGCTTTTGCATGAACGCCATCACCGCTTCCACCTGATTGGGCGTACGAGCGACTTTATCCTGGCCCACAGACTCCGCCATCAGGATCTCGTCTTCGTTCATGTCGGGTAACTTGTTGATCAGCTCCTTCGCCAGCTGCACCGCCTGCGGATGCTTGCTGGCAATCTCTTTGGCAAGTTCCATGGCTTTGGCGCGTGGGTCATCGGACAGATGGGTGACAAAACCCAGTTCCTTGCCTTCTTCGCCGGTGAAGATACGGTTGGTATAGGTGAGCTCGCGCAGGATATCGTCACGGACAAAGCTGCGCCAGGTGGTGAAGCTGCCCATATCGGGGATCAGACCCCAGCGCATTTCCATGATCGACATGATCGAATCGGGCGCGACGACGCGGATGTCGGCGGCGCTGGCGAATTGCAGCCCGCCGCCGATGCACGGCCCATGGATCGCGGCGATAACCGGTGCTTTCAAATTGCGCCAGAGCAGTACGATATGCTGATATTTATTGGCATTGCCAAAGGTGCGCTCGGTCAGGGTGTTGGCGAGCGGTGATTTTTCGCCATCCTTGCTGGCTTCGGTCGCGGCGGCGGCAGATGCGGTGAAGCTGCCCATGTCGAGCCCGGCGCAAAAGGCCTTGCCCTCGCCCGACAGGACGATGGCTCTTATGCCCTCCATCGCCGCCAGCTTTTCGCCCGCCTCGACGATTGCATCAATCTGCTCCGCATCCAGCGCGTTCATCTTGTCGGGCCGGTTGAAGCGGACATCGGCGATGTGGTCCTGCACGGAAATGGTGACGCGGTCTGACATTTTTCATCCTTTGCTCTTCCCCGTTCGCTGCGAGCGCAGCCGAGAAGCTTGATATTTCCAATGTGTCTCGACGGCGCTCGACACGAACGGAACTGAAGATTCGGTCTTATTCTGAACCCTGTTTAATCGCCCAGTTAACAAGCGGCAACTGGTCATTGCCAAAATACATTCTTTCGCCGTCGCCGAAGGGCACAAAAATGCTCGGCGAGCCATAGGCACCGCGGGCGATCGCCTCTTCGGTATTGGCGCGCAGCCGGTCCTTGATCGGCTGCTCCTGCGTCTTTGCAGCGAGAGCAGGACCGTCCAGGCCAACGCCATTGGCGATGGCGATCAGCACCTCCGGATCGTCAAGATTGCGCTGCTCACCATAATAAGCCTTGAACGCAGCGGTCGCGAATGCGTGCAGCGCCGCCTGATCCTCTTCCAGCGCGCAACAAAGCCGCATCGCGTGCACCGACTTGACCGGATGATGTTCGCTCGGAAAATTCATTGGTAGGCCAGCCAATTTTGCCCAGTCCTTGAGCACGCGAAAGCTGTGAACAAACTTGCGGTTATCGGGATTTTCCCGCGCCGCATAGACGTCCTGATTCACCGCATTGAACACGCCGCCGACCAGAAATGGTTTCCAGATAATCTCTGCGCCGTTGTCCTTGATGATCGGCTGGATATTGTGGAAGGCGAGACAGGTCCAGGGGGACGAGAGATCGAAATAGAATTCAACGGTGACGGTCATATCAGTTCCCTTTGGTCATAGCCGTGTTCCGCACCTGATGCGGAACCCTGGCGGTCAGCGCTCTGCATCCAGAGCTCCGCATCAAGTGCGGAGCACATGCTGCTCGCTTTACTCCTTTAACCCGAACAGCACTTTGCGCGCCTGCGCATCGTCCTGCGGATTGCGATTCAATTTGTCGCGGCCAATCGCCATCCCGCGCCGCAAGCCTTCGCGCTGTTTCAGAACCTCGTACCAGCGTTTCACATGGGCAAAATCGTCGAGATTGATTTCCTGTCGCTTGTAGGTCTGCACCCACGGAAAACAGGACATATCGGCGATGCTGTAATCTTCACCCGCGAGATAATCATTGTCTGCCAGTCGGCGGTCCATGACGCCGAACAGCCGCAAGACTTCCTTGCGATACCGGTCGGTGGCATATTCTATCCGCTCCGGCGCGTAGAGTTTGAAATGGCCGTGCTGCCCCATCATCGGTCCCAGCCCGCCCATCTGCCACATCAGCCATTCGGTTGCGGCAATCTGGCCGCGCAGGTCGTGCGGCAGAAATTGCTCCGCCTTGTCGGCGAGATAGAGCAGGATCGCGCCGGTCTCAAACACAGACACCGGATCGCCGCCATCCGCCGGATCATGATCGACGATTGCGGGGATCCGATTATTCGGGCTGATCGCGAGAAACTCGGGGGTGAATTGTTCGCCCGCCCCGATGTTGACCCATTTGATATTATAGTCGAGCCCGGATTCCTCGAGCATGACCGAAATCTTCCAGCCGTTCGGGGTGGGAGCGAAATAGAGGTCGATCATAGGTGTCGGACTTTCTGGACAATCTTTACAAACTTTACAGTGTTATGTTTTGAAATTTAGAATGGGCCAAAAAACGGCGCCACTGCAATCAAAAACGGGTTTATTGGCCGCGTCAACATCATGCCGCAACTTGGCACAAAAGCATGGCTGTAGGACAGCAAAATATGGCATTGTTGCTGTGGACGGGAACCGGAAGGCCCTATATGCGTAAACCTGGTGTGAACCTGCGGATACTGCCCTCGCTGCCGCACTGGCTCGTCCCCTCTGCCATAGCCAGAATATATATCATTTATCTTTGGCGACATCATCGTTGGCCTAACCTGTTTAATCCGCGCCGTTTTTCCGAGCTTGTCCAGCTGCGCAAACTCAACGACCACGACCCGATAATGCCGATCATGGCCGACAAGATCGCGGCCAAGAAGCATGTCGGGCGGATTCTCGGCAAGAAATGGATCATTCCGACCTATTGGAGCGGGCGGCATCTGCCCGAACAACCGGCATGGCCTTATCCCTTCATCCTGAAGGCGAGCCACGGCTGTAACCAAAACATCATCTGCCGCAATCAGGTCGACTGGAAAAAAGCGCGGCGACGGTCCGCTAAATGGTTGCAGGCACCTTACGGACTTTGGCTTGACGAATGGGCGTACCGCGACATCCCGCGAAACTATATTGTCGAGCCCTATCTTGGCACCGCGTCGGAAGTGCCCATCGATTATAAAATTTATGTTTTCGGCGGCAAGGCCGTTTTCATTCAAGTGCACCTGAACCGCTATTCCAACCACCGGTGGATCCTGTTTGACCGGCAGTGGAAACAGCTGTCGATGATGGGTGATAGCGATCTGCCGCCAGCGCCGAAGAATTTGGATGAGATTCTGGACAGCGCAGAAAAAATCGCCGCGGACTTCGATTTCGCTCGGATTGATTTCTACGAAATCGCCGGAAAACCGAAATTTGGCGAAGTCACCTTCTATCCGGGGTCCGGGCTTGATACCTTCGATCCGCTCGAACTGGATTCGAAAATCGGCGCGCTTTGGCTGGCCGCATTGGGTAGCCGGCCGGAACGCCAACATCCTGCCGGCCAATGGAAGCCGAAAACGGTCTGAATGCGGGTGACCAGCAGCAATCGGGTTTGTACTTCTACCCCGAAACGGTAGCTAGCCCTTGCTCAGGAATTTCTTGATGTTCCGCGCCGCCTGACGGATGCGCTGTTCATTCTCGACCAGCGCGAGCCGGACAAATCCTTCGCCTTCATCACCAAAGCCGGGTCCCGGCGCAACCGCCACTCCCGCTTCGGCGATCAGCCGCTTGGAAAATTCCATCGAACCCAGATGTTTGAACTGTTCCGGAATCGGCGCCCAGGCAAACATGCTGGCTTCCGGCGGCGGGATGTCCCAACCGGCGCGTCCGAAGCTTTCGACCATGATGTCGCGGCGTTTCTTATAGAGTGCCCTGTTCTCCGCAATGATATCCTGTGGGCCATTGAGCGCTGCGGTGGCCGCCACCTGAATCGGCGTGAACGCACCATAATCGAGATAGGATTTCACTCGCGTCAGCGCACCGATCAGCTGCTGGTTGCCGACCGCAAAGCCCATCCGCCAGCCGGGCATGGAATAGGTTTTGGACATGCTGGTAAACTCGACCACGCAATCCTTGGCACCATCAATCTGCAGCATCGAAGGCGTCGGCGTGTCGCCGAAATAAATCTCGGCATAGGCAAGATCGCTGATTACCCATAATTTATGTTCGCGCGCGAAATCGACGACTTTCTGGTAAAAATCGAGATCTGCGACATAGGCGGTCGGATTGCTCGGATAGCCCATCACCAGCACCGAGGGTTTCGGCACCGAATAGCTCATCGCATATTCGAGCCGGGTGAAAAAATCCGGCCCCGGCGCAGCAGGGATCGAGCGGATCGCAGCCCCGGCGATGATGAAGCCAAAGGTGTGAATCGGGTAAGACGGATTGGGCGCGAGCACGACATCACCCGGCGCGGTGATCGCCTGGGCGAGATTGGCAAGGCCTTCTTTGGAGCCGAGCGTCACGATGACTTCGCTTTCCGGGTCGAGATCGACGTCGAAGCGGCGCTTGTAATAGGCAGCTTGTGCCTTGCGCAGGCCCTTGATGCCCTTCGACGCGGAATAGCGATGCGCGGTCGGATCATTGGCCGTCTCGCATAGCTTGTCGATCACATGCTTTGCCGGCATGCCGTCGGGATTACCCATGCCAAGATCGATAATATCCTCGCCGCGCGCCCGCGCTTCCGCCTTCATCGCGTTCACTTCAGCGAAGACATAGGGCGGCAGGCGTTTGATACGGTAAAATTCTTCGGACATTATCGGTCGTTTCTTGCACTAAGTTATCAGGAGCGGTCGCTTTGCGTAATTTTAGTACGAATGTCGAGACCTGCTGTGCCCTAATGAAGGTTGAGGTGCAATTAGGTGAGCTTGTTCGCACCCCGCAAGACCGTCTGGCTGGCGCTGCCGCGCAACGCCGTCGACTTGGCGCGGATCGTATCAAGAAAATGCCAGGTTGAAGTGGCTTTTTCCGGAGTCAAAGCGACTGTCATATAGCCCCGATTGGACGTGTCGGTCCATTGCAGCTGGCCGTTGGTTTCCTGTAAAGCCTGTGCTGCGACATCAGGTCTGGCTCCGGACAAATAGGATTCGAGACCAGGAGAGGTCACGCTATGACCGCCAAATTCGACCCCGGCCTTGCCGTCCGCAGTTTCCAGATTGAACGCCCAGCCGTTGTGGCTGTCGCCCGACAGAACAATCAGGTCGGCATCGGCCGCCTGTGCATTCTGCAACGCCCTTTCGCGGGCCTTGGGATATCCGTCCCAGCTGTCGAAATTGATCGGCAGACCCATTTTTGCGGCCAGTGCGCCGACTGCCAGCCGCTGCTTTGCAAAGGCAGGCGCATCCGGGGCAACCCAGATGGTCGCTTCCTGCGGCAACTTCAGCTCGCCCATCACGCATTGCTGCGACCAGACTTGCCATTTTGTACCGGCCCGCTTTGATTTTTGCATCGCCGAGGCCAGCCAGGCCGTCTGTTCCCTACCGATCATTTCACGCGCAGGATCCTGCCATATATTGTCACGGAAGCTCTCGATCACTTTCTGGATATTTTCCTGTCCTGCCAGCGCCTCGCCGAGATCAAGCTGCTTGCTCCGCGCGCTGATCCGGCTTTCGGTCACGAACAGGGTCGCGAGATCGCCAATCTGATATTCGCTCCAGCGCGGCAGGCCATAATCCTTGTCGCTGACGGGCATCCATTCCCGGTAGACGCGTTCGGCGATCTGTTTGCGCGTTTCCCAGTCACCTTCGCTGGCGTCGTGGTTTTGCGCGCCATCCGTATAGGCGTCATTGGTGAATTCATGGTCGTCCCACATCGCGATCATCGGCAGCACCTGGTGCAGGCGCTGCAGATCGGGGTCCTTGCGATAGGCGGCATAACGCAGGCGATAATCGGCAAGCTGGATGATTTCCGAAGTCGGATTTATTATCCTTCCGGCCAGAGCCTGCTCCTTCGAAGGATAGGTGCCGACCGGATACTCATAAATATAATCGCCGGTATGCACCATCAAGTCCAGCTCGCGGTTCCCTGCAGCATGGGCATAAGCGTTGAAATAGCCGAACGGCAGATTGGAACAGCCGACCACGCCAATGTTGAATTGCGCGGTTGGCCCCTCTGGCAGGGTCCGGGTCCGCCCTGTCGCTGATTTCGATCCGTCGGGGGCGATGAAACGATAGAAATACCATCCGTTCGGGTCGAGGCCGTGAGCAGTGATCTTGGCGATATGGTCACGATCGGCCAGCGCCTCGACCTCTCCTGCAATTTTGGCACCGGAAAAGTCGGCGTTCGCGGATATTTCTGCGGTGAGCTTGACATCGCCATTGCCGACATAGCGCGTCCACAACAGCACCGAACCTTGTGACGGCTCGCCGCTGGCCACGCCATGGGTGAAGCCTTTTGCGCCAAGCAGCGCCGCCGAAGCCGGCAAGCTGAGCGCGCCAAGGCCGAATGTTCCCAGCGCCATCAATTGGCGGCGATCGATTTTGATTGTCATGATTTTATCCCAAAATGCCTAGAGCGAGCAAAATAACGAAGAATAAAGACAGGCTGATGACGGTGAACAACAATAGGAAGAATGTGCGGACCAGAGCTTCGAAGCGCGACATTGCATAAGCTTGGCGCATCTGCCGATACATGTGAAACGGCGGGTATAGGAACAGCAGCAGTCCCCACAGATTTGTCGGAACGCCGATCGCGGCCAACACAGCGCAAGTGATGAACAACAGTGACATGAAGCTGATCGAATAGGTTGTAAAAACCGCGTGATCGTAAAAATGATGACCGCGCCGACCGATCAGCGTCAGCCATACGAAGGGCAACGAGATCGGAATCAGCAACCAGGCGAATTTATAGCCGTTGGCCTTGAGTTTGTAGAGCAAAAGGTCCGGATTGGCGGTGACTTTTTTTATGACACCCTGCAACCATCGGTCGGCTTCCGGGGAACCGATTTTTAAATCGGCATTGCCATCAGATTTACTCGCCTTGGAATTATCCGTGTCCCCGGCCTCGGCTCCGTCCAAGTCCACCGGAGACAGATTGATCAGACTAGGGTCATCATCGCTCAGCTTCACGGACGGATAAGGCGGTTCCTGACCGGCTATCGTGGCCATCACATTACGGGCCTTTTGCAAATCCAGGATATCCCGTTCCAGCTTGACCTTTTTCTCCCCTTTCGCCTGCGGCAGTTGCGCTGTCTTGGCTTTGATCTGACCATCGAGCTGCTTCGCTTCGGTGATAATCCCGCTGCTGACATTTTCTTCTACCGCGTCTGAATTGCCGGCTGAGAAAGGGTCTCCCAAAAAGGAGAATACGGCAAACATCATGAAGACCGAAAACAGGAAAAGCGCCATCGGAGAAATGAAGCGGGCGCGCTCGCCGTGGATATAGCGCCGGGTGAGATCGCCCGGTCGCCAGGCAAGCAAGGGCAGCGTGCGCCAGAATTTGCCCTCGAAATGGAGCACGCCGTGGAGAATGTCGTGCCACAAGGCGCCGATCGACCGGTGGACGTGCAGCGGCTGACCGCAATTGCCGCAATAGCTGGCCGGGACAATAGCGCCGCAATTGAGGCAATTTCCACCCTTGCCAAGTGCGGCTCCGTAGCTTTCATCTTCCAATGCTTTGGCGATCAGACCGCCTTCGACAGCGGTCCCCAATGCGTCAACTTCCTCCGACATGAAGCGCAGTTTTGGCCTATTCAACCAATAAGGCAAGCGGCTTTTTGCAAACCGTTCGATGGGATGATGGGAGCGCTTTGCCCGTGGTCAGTGGCTATCGACGGCCGACAAGTCGGCACAATTTCCAGCGCTGGCGTCAGTGGTTGGACGCCCAATGGGTAATATATATTAACTGAATATTGTTACTATCTGGCGTGATGTGATGGCGGGAAGCCGTTTTTTTTGCCGTGCAATGACAGAATTGGCGAGAGGCTCCATATCGGGGAATCTGCTCACTTCTGTCCGCGCGGGCGGACGAAAAGGCGGTCGAAAACTGGGTTGGAGCCTTCACCACTCTCGATGCAGGAGACGATAAGTGACTTATATTGCTGTACCATTTGCTCAGGCAATCGACCGCATTGTCAGCGATCCGCTGGATTCATCGCCAGCGTCAGAGACAGTGTGGCGGCAAGATATCACCTTTCGACCAGCCGCCGCTTAGTAAAAACCGGTTTCGTCCGTTTACAAGATTATGAACATAGAAAATTCATGTGGTGGTCCAAAATGGCTCAGCTAGCTCGAGAAACAGGCTGGATGCATGGAGCCGCCACTTTGCTGGTGTCGGCAATCTTTGGTACCCTGGCCTGGGGCGGCATCAGCCTGACGGCCTATGAAGGCGGGATCGCGGTTGTCTGGTTGGCCAACGCGTTTCTCGTAGCCGTAGTCCTGAGATCAGAAAAACATATCATACCCTTCTATCTCTCGGCGGCGTTCGCTGCGAACATTGCCGTGAATCTTCTGACCGGCGCTGCGGCGACCGGGGCAATCACGCTCGCAGCGATCAATCAGTTTGAAATAATCGTGATCTGGCTGCTCATGCGCCGGCTTGGGCTTCCGCGACCGGACATGCAGAAGCCGTCCGATCTGGGAAAATTCTGTTTCGTTGGCGGTCTTGTGGGACCTTTGGCTTCGGGGCTTTTTGCCGGAGTGCTTTATTCTGTCGGAACATGGCAGTCGTTTCTGCTGTCCTGGCTGCAGTGGACCACCACAGATGGTCTCGGCATGCTATTGCTCAGTCCGGCCGTGATGGTGGTGATTGATCTGATCAAACCGATGCAAAAGCCCGGCGGCCACAGCAAGCGTTTGAACTTTCGTGCCAATGCCAGAGATTGGCTGCTAATCCAGTCCTTCACCCTGGCTTCCGCCATCATCATCTTCGGTTTTCTCAGTTTCCCGGTATTCTTTCTGGTGGCGCCGCTCGTGCTGCTGAATGCGTTCAGACTGGGCACAACCGGCACCTCCGTTTCGATCGGACTCATTGCGGTGGTGGTCGTCATTTGCGCGGCCCTTGAAACCGGTCCATTTTATGCGGTCGACCTTTCGCTGACGGCAAAATTGTTCATCATGCAGATTTTTCTGTTGAGCTGCTTTGCCGTAGGCATGCCAGCCTCGGCCATGCTCTCTGAAATGGCCAAAATTCGGCAGACGCTGCGCATCCACCGGGAAGTCCGCGATTCCATGCTAGAAAATGTGAGCGAGGTCATCTTTCGGACCAATGAAGATCTGCAATGGCAGTTTTTGAACCCTGCGTGGAACAAGCTGACGGGACGGTCAATACAGGACAGCCTGGGACAGGATGTGATCAATATATTTGATATGGATGGAGTCAAAATCCTGGAGTCCCATCTCAAGCCGATCCAGTCGGGTGAGATCAAGCGCTCCCGTTTTGAAGGCACCATATGTCATGAAAACGGATCACAAGTAGAGGTCGAACTGAGCTTTTCCAGACTGGTCGATGAGGATGACGGCTTTGTCGGGATCGTCGGCAGCATAAGGGACGTAACCGAACGAAAGCAGATGGAAGAAAAGCTGGTTTCCGCCAGGGAGGGCGCCGAGAGAGCGGCCGATGCAAAGTCGCGGTTCCTCGCCAATATGAGCCACGAGATAAGGACGCCCATGAACGGTGTTCTCGGGTTTACCCAGATGTTGCTGGACAGCGATCTGCCTTCGGAACAGGAATATCATGCCAAGATGATACTGGATTCCGGGAACGCGATGATGCGACTTCTCAACAATATTCTGGATATTTCCAAGGTCGAGGCTGGCCAGACCAATTGCACGGCAGAACATATGTCGACGCGGCAAATGTTCAATGCTTGTGTGGGACTGATGGCACCGATCGCCAAGCAAAAGCAACTTCGCCTCAATCTGCATGTTGAAGACAATGTGCCCGACCATATTCTTGCGGACGCCGGCCATTTGCGTCAAATCATCCTCAATCTTCTGGGGAACGCGGTCAAGTTCACCAAGGCCGGCGCGGTGACGGTCACAGTCGAAGCAGACGTTCCCGTTAACGACGAAACCAACATGCACGTGTTTGTCGAAGATACCGGAATCGGCATCCCGTCAGACCGGCTCGAGGCCATTTTTGCTCCGTTTGAACAGGCGGATCCCGATACGACCAGAAATTTCGGCGGGAGCGGTTTGGGATTGACGATCAGCAGACAGTTGGCGTCGATCATGGGCGGCACGATAGAGGTGTGCAGCACGGAAGAGAATGGAACCACCTTTCATCTGCAATTTCCCGTCTTGGTACGACCGGACCAGCGGGTGGCGAGGAACACACCGCCAGCCGATGAACAACTGGTTGCGGGTGTAAGCCACACGGTCGGCAAGTCTGATGCACAAGCGTCCAATGGCAAAATCTTGCTGGCCGAAGACCATGACATCAATCAGATTCTGATTGCGGAGATGATCAAGAAGCTCGGTTATCACACCGTTCTGGCGGTAAACGGTGCCGACGCCGTTGAGAAGGTTGAAGCGGCCGACCGAGAGAGCATCCCGTTCGATCTGGTGCTTATGGATGTTCAAATGCCCGTCATGGACGGATATGAAGCGACACAAGCTATTCGCTCGAAAGGATATTCCAAAGAGCAGTTGCCAATATTGGCCATAACCGCAAACGCCTATCCCGAGGACATCGCGCAGTGCCTCCAATCCGGGATGCAGGGTCATATTGCCAAGCCGGTCATGGTTGATAATTTGAAGGCATCTCTGCAAGACTGGATCACAGTGAACTAGCGTTACTATTCTGAGGGAGCGCGGAGGCTTTTTGAACCCGTCGTCATCATCTCCGCCCCGCCCGGCTGAATGGCGAACTTCATTTCCACTATACATCTGCGCTTCGTTCGGCCAGATATCGGCCCATGGAACTAAATCTGAAAAACAGGGCTGTGCTGGTCACGGCTGGCAGCAAGGGCATCGGACTGGCGACCGCGTTGGGATTTCATGCCTGCGGCGCCAAAGTGGCAATTTGCAGCAGGTCGCAGGACAAGCTCGATGCCGCTGCAGCGCAAATGCCGGGTTGTTTGGCACTGGTCGGGGATGTTTCGCAATCAGCCGATATCAAACGGGTCGTCAATGCAGCGACCGAAAAATTTGGCGGTATCGATATATTGGTGAACAACGCCGGCGGACCGCCACCGGGGCTGTTTGCAGATCTGGCTGATGACGACTGGGAAAAGGCCGTAGAACTGACTCTAATGTCCGTTGTGCGTGCCACGCGTCTGGTGCTTCCGCACATGCGCGCCCAGAAATGGGGCCGGATCATCAATATTTCATCGTCCGGGGTGAAACAGCCGGTGCCGGGCCTGACCCTGTCCAACAGTATCCGGATGGCGGTATTGGGCTGGGCAAAAACGCTCGCCAATCAGGTGGCGGCCGATAATGTGCTGGTGAACACGGTATGCCCGGGATTTACCCAAACCGATCGCGTCGCCCAAATCCTGGAGCAGCAATCTGCCGCTTCGGGCAAGAGCATCGAAGAGATTGCCGCTGCGCTCGCCGCGCAAATCCCGATGCAGCGGATCGGCCAGCCCGAGGAAATCGCCAATCTGGCGGTGTTCCTCGGATCCGATGCAGCAAGCTATATTACCGGAACGGCAATTCAGGTGGATGGGGGATCGGTCCAAGGCTTCTGACGACGCCGATTTTCAAAAAGACCGGGCGATCGGGCGCTTTCTCACAACAAATCTTTTACAGCGAATGAAACCCCGCTAATGGGCGCGGATGACCGCAGAAAAACCAAAGCTCATCATCCGCATGGCGGAACTGGAAGACGCCAGAAAAATCTCCACCCTGTCCCGCAAGGTGTATGGAAAAGGAGAAAACTACTCGACCGAGGAAGTTCGTGGCCAGATCAACAATTTTGCCGAAGGCCAGCTGGTCGCGGAATATGAAGGCAAGATTGTCGGTCATTGCGCAACCTTCCAGATTTCCGAGAAAACCGCGCGCAGGGCGCACAGTTGGTCTGAAATTACCGGCGGCGGTTTTGCCGCCCGGCACGATCCCAATGGTCAAATTCTTTACGGAATGGAAGTCAGCGTCGATCCGGATTACCGGCGGCTGCGCATTGGCCTGCGCTTTTACAAGGTCCGTCGGGAGCTGTGCCAGCACCTCGGCCTGAAAGGGATTATTTTTGGCGGGCGGATGCCAGGCTATGCGCGCCGCAAGCGCAAATTTCCCGACCCGGCGGATTATCTGGCCGCGGTAGTCGAGAAGCAGTTCCGGGATCCGGTGATCAATTTTCAGCTCAATCAGGGCTTTGAACCGATCGGCGTTTTAAAAGACTATATGCCGAGCGACACGCCGTCCGGCGGCCATGCGGTGCATATGTTCTGGGAAAATCCGCTGGCCGCGGATGCCAAGCTTGTCACCCAAACGCCGCACGACCGCTTGCCGCAATCGGTTCGCGTGGCAACGGTGCAATTTCAAATGCGCAAAATTGCATCGCAGCTGGAGTTTGAAGAGCAGGTCGAATATTTTGTCGATGTTGCCGCCGACTATGGCGCGGACTTTGTGACCTTCCCGGAATTGTTCACGCTGCAATTGCTGTCTCTGGAAGGCGAGAAGCTGGATCCGGCGCAGGCGATCGAGAAGATCGCGGAATATACCGACCGGTTCAAGGAAGTGATGGAGAAGCTGGCGGTTTCCTATCATATAAACATCATCGGCGGCTCGCATCCGACGCGCATGGAAAATGGCGATATTCGCAACATATCCTATGTGTTTCTGCGCAATGGCGCGGTCTATACGCAGGACAAGCTGCACCCCACCCCCAGCGAAGTGCGCTGGTGGAATATCAAGGGTGGATATGGCGCAGAAGCCATTCCGACCGATTGCGGGCCGATCGGCGTGATGATCTGTTATGACAGCGAATTTCCGGAAATGGCGCGTCATCTGGTCGATCAGGGCGCGATGATCCTGTTCGTGCCCTTTTGCACGGACGAACGCCGCGGCTATTTGCGCGTGCGTTACTGCTGCCAGGCGCGAGCGGTGGAGAACCAGTGTTATGTCGTGATGTCGGGCGTGGTCGGCAATTTACCGAACGTCGAGAATATGGACATCCACTATGCCGAAAGCGCAATTCTGACGCCCTCCGACTTCCCCTTCGCACGGGATGGTGTGGCAGCGGACACCGCGCCCAACACCGAGACCATTGCGCTGGCCGATCTGTCGATGACCAGCCTGCTGACCAGCCGGCAATCGGGCGCCGTACAGAATTTGAAAGATCGGCGCTTCGATCTCTATCGGGTGTTGTGGAAGGGTTAGACGATTGCGCGGAGCAACTCCGGTCTACTGCGCGGCGCGACCTGCTGTTTGTCTTGGCCCGGATTGCAGTACACGCCGCTTCGCGGTAATATAGTATCGCCAATTCCATACGCCACGGGCGACAGGATCTGGCTGATCTGATTGACCACCGATACCGGTTCGCGAATATTTCCCAGGCGAGAAACCCGATCGGATGTGCTATGTCGAGGACCCGTTCGGCATTGTGTTCGAAATTTATAGTCACAGCTACGAACTGACCTATTCTGACGGAGCATATTCTTGAAAGATCGAGTCGAAACCAAGCAAAGTGTTGACCCCCTATTGGCATGACCTGGTGGACAGACCATCCCACCGGGCCGCTAACTCAGAGTTGGTGGGACGAAGAATAATCGAAAAAATGAAAAGGCGAAAATCATGAAAATCTTAATGGTTCTGACATCACATGACCAGCTCGGCGACACCGGCAAGAAGACCGGCTTTTGGCTCGAGGAATTTGCCGCGCCTTATTATGTGTTCAAGGACGCGGGCGCGGATATCACGCTGGCTTCGCCAAAGGGTGGGCAGCCGCCGCTCGACCCCTCGAGCGACACTGACGACGCCCAGACAGATGACACCAAGCGGTTCAAGTCTGATGAAGCGGCACAGAAGGACCTGGCCAATACGGCTGTTCTGTCGGCCATTTCGGCAGACGGTTTTGACGCGATCTTTTATCCGGGCGGTCATGGTCCGCTCTGGGATCTGGCGGAAGATAGCGACAGCAGAGCTCTGATCGAGACGTTTGCCGCAAAGGATCTTCCCATCGGCGCAGTGTGCCATGCGCCAGCCGTCTTCAAACACACCAAGAATGCGGACGGCAAGCCGCTGGTGTCCGGCAAGACGGTGACCGGCTTTACCAATAGCGAGGAAGAGGGCGTTGGCCTGACCGATGTGGTGCCTTTTCTGGTCGAAGACATGCTGGTCAAGAACGGCGGGGAATATCGCAAGGGCGAGGATTGGGCCTCGTTTGTCGTCGTCGACGGCAAGCTGGTGACCGGGCAGAATCCGGCGTCCTCGGCAGAAGCCGCGCGCAAGCTGCTCGGCTTGCTGTAACCCGACAGGAAAGGAACGAAATATGGATATTTTGATCGCCGGTGCTACCGGCAAAACCGGGCTCCGGCTGGTTGAACAGTTGCAAACCCAAGGTCACTCGCCGATCGCCTTGGTCCGCGAATCCTCGGACACCAGCTCTTTGGGTAGCGAGGTGACGTTGCGCCACGGCGACCTGACCGATCTCCAAAGCGGGGTCTGCGATGGCTGTGACGCGGTGATCTTTGCCGCCGGATCCGGCGGTTCGACTGGCCCGGAGATGACCGACAAGGTCGACCGGGACGGGGCCAAGCGGCTGATCGACCTGGCCGCCGAAGCCGGTATTTCGCGTTTTGTGATGCTGAGTAGCGTCGGCGCGGAAGACCCGGACCCCGAAAGTGAACTGGGGCACTATCTTCAGGCCAAACACGATGCCGACGAGCATTTGAAAGCCTCAGGCCTCAGCTATGCCATCATTCGGCCGGTCAGCCTGACCGACGAGGACGGCAACCGGGATATGCGGTTTGGCGATGAGGTCGATCCCAAGGCTAAAGCGGCGCGGGGCGACGTCGCCGCGGTGCTGGCCAACGCGGTGCAAGATGATGAATGGACGGGCAAGGCCCTGCTGATGCAGTCTGTTCTTGCCGATGACTGACAAGTCGGGCCTGACCGACGATAGTGCGGGCTATGCATTCAAGCAGCACGAATTGCCGATATTGCCGGGATCGCCGGCGACCCCGGATCATCCCGCGCGCCGGAGAGCCGCCTATCTGCTGATCGGTCTTTTTCTTGGTCTCGTCGGCGGCGCACAGAACGGCTTCCTGTTGGCCAACACCGCCGCGCTGCAGGGAGAGATGGGTCTGACTCCGGTTCAGGCTGGATGGATCAGCGTCGCCTTCTATTCGACCTATGCCTGCATGAGCATGTTGCTGTTTCGCGTCCGTCAGGAATTCGGCATCCAGACCTTTGTCCGCTACGCAATGATCGGTCTGCTGGCGGCCAATTTCGTGCAATTGCTGGAACTCGGCTACTATCCGGAGATTGGCGCGCGAGCGGTCGCCGGGATCGCCGCCAGCGGCCTTTCGGCGCTGTCGATCTATTATCTGATGCAGGGGCTGCCGGCATCGGCCCGGATCGGCGCGCTGGTTCTGGGTATCGGTCTCGTGCAGACCGCTTTTCCGTTAGCGCGCGCCATTTCGCCTTATTTGCTGGTCGACGGCAATATCAGCCGTGCCTTCCAGTTGCAGTTCGGCCTGTCCTTGATCGCGCTGGGCGCGGTCTATCTGCTGCGCCTGCCCAGCGGCTTTCGGGTGAAGACATTCGAGAAGCTCGATCTGCCCAGCATCTTCCTGTTCATGGTTGGCGTGGCGGCGCTGCTGGCGTTCCTGATTCAGGGCCGTATCCAGTGGTGGGACGCCAGCTGGCTCGGCGGAGCGCTGGCGCTCGCCATCCTGTGTCTGGGTGGCTGTTTGCTGATCGAAATGAACCGGCAGAGCCCGATGCTCAACACCCGCTGGCTGTCCAGCCGCGCGATTCTGACACTGGCGATCACCGGCGCCGGGGTACGTGTGCTGGTCGCCGAACAAAGCTTTGGCGCCAGCGGGCTTTTCTCTGCGCTCGGTTATGGCAATGAGCAATTGACCGGCTATTATTTCGTGCTTGCCGGGGCCACCGTCGCGGGCAGCATCCTGTCGGTGCTGCGACTGGATCCAAAGGATCTGACCCGGCCAATCCTTTTTGCCATAATGGTCATCGCCATCGCTGCGTTCGCAGATACCCGTACCGGCATCATGTCGCGTCCCAGCGACCTTTACTGGACGCAGGCGGCGATCGGCTTTGCGGCGGTTTTCGCCATGGGGCCGGTGATGATGGAGGGCATGTTGCGCGCGCTGGCAGCGGGTCCCGCCTATGTGATCAGCTTCATTGCCGTCTTTTCGCTATCGCAGACACTGGGCGGCATTGCCGGTGTCTCGGCGCTCTCCGCTTTCCACACCATTCGCCTCAAAACCCATCTGATTGATGCCGGCACCACTCTCACGGCAACCAATCCCCAGCTCGCCAGCGAGATCGGCCAGATATCAGCCCGCTTTGCGTCGACAATTTCTGACCCGGTGCGGCAGCAACAGGCTGCCGCTTCGCGCATCACCCAGGAAGTCGGGCGGGAGGCCGCAGTATTGGCATTCAACGATGTGTTTTTCCTGATCGGATCGCTGGCATCCATCGCGTTTGTGGCCGTGCTGGTGCCTTGGGCCATCAATCGCATTCGTAGCCGCAATCCGCTCAGCAAAGAGCTGGTTTTTCTGGAAACGATGATCGCAAAGAGCAAACAATGAACCAGCAGAAGAATACCGATCAATCGAGTGCGGGGAACCCCGAAATGGAAGATATTTCCACTCCAGACGGAAGCCTTGAGCCAAACAGCGATGAGGCAGGTGGCTGGAAGCCGGACGTCTCGCGCAAAAAGATGGCGATAGGCATTTTGGTGATACTGGCCGGCATTTTGACGGCGCTGTTTGCCTGGGGACTGCCGCCCTTTAACAGCGGCGATCAAACGACCAACAATGCCTATGTGCGCGGGATGACGACGGTGATCAGCCCGCAGGTTGCCGGTTACCTGACCGACGTGCCGGTAAAGGATTTTGAGCGCGTAGAAAAAGGGCAATTGCTGGCCACCATCGATCCCGCGCCCTATCGCCAGCGCCTCCAGCAGGGCAAGGCGAATACCGCGGCCCAGCGCGCCAATCTCGCCAACAGTCAGCAGAGCCTGCGCTCAGGGGAAGCGCAGATGCGCCTTCAGGACGCTGCTGTCGCCAGTGCCCGCGCCGGCTTGCAAAAGGCGCAAGCGGATATGCGGCGCATCGAAGAACTGGTCGGCGAAGGATCGGTGTCACTCCGCGAACGGGATCAGGCGCGTGCTGCCCTAAAGCAGGCGGAGGCAGTGGTGCTGCAGGCACAGGCACAGCGCGCCATCGCAGCCGAGCAGGTCCGGTCGGTCCAGGTCGGGCGCGGCGCTCTTGAAGCGCAGGTTGAGGGCGCGAACGCCTCGACCGAGCTGGCAGAAATCGAACTGTCCCGCACCAGGATCCGGGCGCCGCGAGACGGACGACTAAGCGAAATTTCAGCCCGCGTCGGCCAGCTGGTCTCCGGCGGCACCCAGCTCATGTATCTGGTGCCGGACGATCTGTGGGTGACGGCCAATTTCAAGGAAACCCAGACCGCCAAGATGGCTGTCGGCCAGCTGGCAACGTTGACCGTGGATGCGCTGGGCGGAGCGGAATTGACCGGGACGGTGCTAAGCATCGCGCCAGCCGCAGGTAGCGAGTTCAGCCTGGTCAAGCCGGATACCGGCGCTGGCAATTTTGTCAAGGTTCCGCAACGCATCGCCGTCCGCATTAAATTTGACCCTGATCAAGAGCTGGTCAAGCGGCTGGGGCCGGGCATGTCGGTCGTTGCTACCGTGCATACGCAAAAAGGACGGTGATCCGATGACTCGTCCAATCCGTTTCGTCCTGACTTCTGCCGCACTGGCCGCTACCATCGCACTGGCCGGCTGCGCCCCTGCTCTGCCTCCCGTTCCAGCGACGATGGCCGTCCAACCGGCGCTTGAATGGCGGACGGCGGTGCCGAATGCGGCTTCGCTGGAGCACGATTGGTGGACAAGATTCGGCGATTCCCAGATGGTGACGCTAGTCGAGCGCGCGAGAGAAAATAATCCGGATATCCGTCTGGCTGCTGCACGGGTTGAGGAAGCCCGCGCGACGGAAGCGGTTTCCCGTTCGCTTTTGTTGCCGACGATCGAAGCCGGAGTATCGGGCGGTGCGCGACGGGAAGTGTCACCCTTTGGACAGGGACGGAGCTCGCTCGCCGCAGAACCGGCCTTTCGTGCATCCTATGAAGTGGATCTGTTTGGCAAAAACCGGGCGAATGTCGATGCCGCGCAAGCGGGAGTCGCGGCAAGCGAGGCAAGCAGAGAAGCAGCGTTGCTATCGGTAAGCGCCGCAACGGCGAGCGGCTATGTAACCTTGTTGGCGCTGGATGCCCGCCGCAAGGTGTTGAGCGACACGCTGGAACTGCGCCGTCAGGCGCTCAAGTTCGCGCGTGATCGCGCGGAGGTCGGCTATACATCGCAGCTGGAATGGCGCCAGGCACAGGCAGAATATCAGGCGACGGCGCAACTGGTGCCACAGATCGAGGCGCAAATCGCGCGACAGGAGAATGCCCTTTCCGTGCTGACCGGCGAGATGCCGGACGATATTGTTCGGGGAGGCTCGCTCGCGGGATTGCAGCAACCGCCACCTCCCGAAGTTGTTCCCTCGCAGCTGCTGCGGCTGCGCCCCGATATCGCGGCAGCAGAATATCAACTGGCGGCATCCAACGCTCAGATGCGCGCCGCGCGGGCGCGATTCATGCCGACCCTTGGCCTGAGCGCCTCGGCTGGGGCGGCAATCTCCGATCTGTTGGCAGACCCGATCTCGATATGGTCGATCGGCGGTAGCCTGCTCGCGCCCATATTCAACGGCGGCCGGCTGCAGGGGCAGTTTGATGCAGCAACGGCGCGGCGTGACCAAGCTGCCTTTGCCTATCGCTCGACCCTGCTCAACGCCTTTCGGGAAGTGGAAGACCGGTTGGCTGTTCTGGCCCGCCTGGGCGACCAGCAGCGCGCTCTCGAGGCACAACGCGTCGCCGTATCTGACGCGCTGCGACATGCGCGGAACCGTTACCGGGCAGGCTATACGCCCTATATCGAGCAAGTGGATGCGCAGCGCAACTTGCTCGGCGTTGAACTATCGCTCGTGCAACTGGAAGCCGATCAGATCAATGCGATAATCGGCCTGTATCAGGCGGTGGGCGGCGCACCCGACACGAGACCCCGGGTAAAATGACCACTGCCGGTGAAAGCGCTAACAATGGCTCGAGTGATTTTTGGTAGTTCACCATGATGCGAGAGGACGGCGGCAACCGACAGTCCCGATACCAGGCGGGCGCTGCTCGTATAAACTATCCTGCAATAGGCAACCTTTTCTGCCGCAAATCGTAATCGGAATATTGCGGGATTATCTCCCGCAGAACAGGTCAAATAAATCCGTACAAAATAGTGAGCTGGTAGTATCAGTGTCCAGCATAGGAATTTCATGGTGCGAAAAGCGAACATATTACGGAATATTGACCCGTTGGGGAAACATCGGCGCGCTGACAAATTGGCTCATCATTAAGCCATGAACGAGACGGCCGAGCGCCCTACCCTGTTTACCCGCCGACGGACGCGCAATATAATTGCCACGTTCGTCGCGACTATTGTCCTGCTGATATTGTTCCTCGGCGCTGTGCCCGCGAGCCTGCTACGAACGGTGATTAGCAATGAATTGCGAGGGACGGCAGACCGTGATGTCGAAATAGGCGCTGTCACCAGAGACAGTGTCTTCTCCTACTCCCCGGTAATCACCGCTCACAATGTACGCGTCGCACAACCGGCATGGGCCGGGAAAGGCGATTTTCTGACATTGAAATCGATATCGGCGCGCGTTGGCGTGCTGGATGTCATCATGGGCAACGCAAGGCCAGATCGGGTGATGATCGACGGGCTCGACATTTCCCTGGTCCGCAACAAGGACGGTCGCGCCAACTGGAACGATGATGACTCCGATGATGATAAGGACAAGAATGACCGTGGCCCGGGTTTAACAGATCTCGATATCGTCAATTCGCACTTCAGCTTTACCGATCAGAAACGGGCGCTGTCGGTCGAAGGACCGATCTCGGTCAATTCCAAAACCGGCCTACGTGCCGAGGCAAACGGCACCTTTATGAAAAAGAAAGCCAGCCTGGTGTTTACCGGCGGCGCAATCGCCGGAATTGACCCCGAAGCCGACTATCCTTTTGAAATGTCGCTGCAGTCTCCGGCTTTGCAGTTTTCAGCGAAAGGGAGAATGCAGGGGGTTCTGAACACCGACCGCTTCACCGCATCGCTGTCTGCCAAAGCGCCGACGCTCAAAAACCTCGATCAGGTCATCGAAGCGGGTTTGTTCGGGACCCAGCCGATCAATTTGCGTGCCAATGTCCGACACGAACAGAAAGACTGGTTTGTCCAAAAACTGAGCGGCACGATCGGGCGCTCGAAATTGACCGGCAAGGCCGATGTGCTCAAGCGCGATGGCCGTACGAAGATAGACGCAGATATAAACGCCGCGACCCTGGATTTTGACGATCTCGCGGATGACGAAGGCTTGGCAAAAGCAGCCGCGCTGACGCGGAAGATCGGCCCTCGGGTCATTCCCAACACGCGGATCAATCTGTCGAAAATGGGCGCAACGGATGGCCAGATAGACTTTACCGTCGATCGTCTTCTGTCGCGCAGAGAAACGGTTTTTCGCCGCCTGAAAGGCAAATTGTCGATGGATCACCGGGTGATCAAAATAACCAATCTCATCGTCGGTCTGAAAAGCGGACAGATGACCGGTAGCGTGCAAGTCGACCATCGCAGCGGCGCACCGAAACTATCGACGGACCTGACGCTGCAAGGCGCTTCTCTTCAGGATCTGATCGGGAACGGCGACATCGTAACGGCCAATATGCGCGGACGGATCAAATTGTCCGGTTCGGGCGACACCATCCGGGCGGCACTGGAAAAAGCCAATGGCAAAGCGGCAATGGTTGCGTCCGGTGGCAGCATCCGCGCCACTGTCGCGCATGTTCTGGGTCAAAATCTGAGCGGCGCCGTGGGGAAAATCATCGATGATCCGACAGCCCGCGTGCCGCTACGCTGTCTGGTGGCCAACTTCAAAGCGAACAATGGTGTGTTGACCCCTGCCCCGCTGGCCGTCGATACCGAAATATCGATTGGCCGCGGCGAAGGGCAGATAAAGCTGGACGGTGAATCAATCTCTCTGATCTTGCGGGGCGGGGCCAAGGGCAAAAGCGCATTGCACATTGTCGATCCCATCAAGATCTCGGGAACGCTAAACGCTCCCGAAGTGTCGGTTGCCGGGCTTGGCAAGGCAGAGGATGCAGAAAAACCTTCGCTGGGAGATGTGCTCAAAGTCGCGACCAAGTCGATCGGTAGCGCTTTGGGAATTGGATCAAGCAAGAAACAGGACGAGGCTTTCATTCAAAAACCAAAATCCTTGAACTGCAATGCGGTCGTTGCGGCCGCCATGCGCTAGCATCCGAATGGCTCCGCGCCTTCCAATGACCCCAATCATTCAAGATCGCATGATATCCGAGACAAATTCACGATCGCGGTCGAGCGCACTCATTTTTGCAGTTATCGAGAACACCACAGAAACGAAAATATGTTGATGTCCTTCCTGAGACATAGCTGACAGGTCATTCTGATCACATGGTTTACACATTTCGCATTTGGGAGGTCCCGAATGCCTTGGAAAGAGTGTAGACCTATGGACGAACGTCTTAAATTCATTGCCCGGCTTCTCGAAGGCGAGAAGATGGCGCCGCTGTGCCGCGAGTTTGGTATTTCGCGGGTCACCGGCTACAAAATTTACGAGCGCTACAAGGACTGCGGCCTGGACGGGCTTAACGATCGCTCCCGGCGACCTTACCGGCAGGCGGGCAGATTGCCCTACCAGATCGAGCGTTGCATTTTGGGTATCAAGCGCGAGCATTCTTCCTGGGGCGCGCCCAAGATCCGCGATAAGCTGGTGCGGGAGTTTGCGCTTGTCAAGCCGCCAGCAGTCTCGACCGTTCACGCCGTGCTCGACCGTCATGGCCTGGTGACACGCAAGAAGCGTCGGCGCTACAAGGCGCAAGGCACGCCGCTGGGGAGCGCCAGCGAGGTAAACGCCCTGTGGTGCGCCGATTACAAGGGCGAGTTCCGTCTCGGCAACAGGCAATATTGCTATCCGTTGACGATCACCGATTATCGCTCACGCTATTTGCTTTCCTGCGAAGGCATATCATCGACGAAAGCGGACTTTGCTTTTGCTGTTTTCGAGAGAACTTTCAAGGAGTTCGGCCTGCCAACTGCGATCCGCACCGATAACGGGACGCCTTTTGCCAGCGCCAATGCGCTGTTCGGATTATCGAAACTCTCGGTCTGGTGGCTGAGGCTAGGCATCCGTGTCGAACGCATCAAGCCCGGCTGCCCGCAACAGAACGGACGTCATGAACGCATGCACCTGACGCTCAAGAAAGAAGCCACAAAGCCGGCCGCCTTCAACTTCCTGCAGCAGCAGGAGCGCTTCGATACGTTCAAAGAGGTTTACAATAACGAACGCCCGCACCAGGCACTCGGCGGCGCCTATCCTGGCGATCTGTATACACCCTCAGCCCGCGTCTACGCGCCGCCGGATGAACCAGACTACCCGTCCCATGACCGTACCGTGCGCGTCACACGCTGCGGGCGTATCTGCATCGGAAAACGAAAAATCAACCTGAGCACCGTCTTCGCCGGCCAAATCCTTGGCCTGCGCGAGGTCGAAGACCAGATTTGGCTGGTCTCATTCCTCAATTATGATTTAGGCTTCTTCGACAACAAGGAGAACCGCGTCGAACCAGCCACAAACCCATTCACACCGGAGAAAGTGTAAACCATGTGCCCGGTATAAAATGTAAACCATGTGACAAGAATGGACCCTGAAAAAGGTGGTGCCCGAGGGCGGATTCGAACCACCGACACAGCGATTTTCAGTCGCTTGCTCTACCAACTGAGCTACTCGGGCATCTGCGCCTGCGCGATGCGCTGGCGGCTTTAGGAAGCGACGCTATAGGCGGGGGCCTTGCTGCTTGTCCAGCCTAAAAATGGCGGTTTTATTGCGCCTGTTCACTCCTCTCTGTCGCGGCCGGAATCGCCGGTGAAATGATCCGCGAGTTCGTCGGGCGAAACCGCTGGCCCCGGTATTTTATAGCCATCGCCCAACCATTGCAGCAGATCGCGATCCTTGCATCCGGCGCTGCAAAAGGGTGCGAATTCTGCGGTCGCCGTCTGCCTGCACACCGGGCATTTAGGGGTTCGGGTGCCAGCCACCGCCTAGCCCTGACCCAAAAGGTCCGGGAACAAACCGAATAACAGGATCGCTGATATCACAAGCGGACATAACCAGCGCACCAGAAACAGCCAGATCCGGTGAAGATTGCCGTCCAGACCATTTTCGCTGTCAATCAGTCGGCGATCCGCGACCCAGCCAACGAAAATGGCGACCAGCAGCGCGGATGTCGGCAGCAATATTTTGGCCGTCAGTTCGTCGATGATACCGAACACCGGCTGCCCTGAAAAGATCATGAAATCGAACGGGTGGAAATCCGCCTGGCTATTGAACGAAAGACTGGCCCAGGCGCCGATCAGGAAGGCCAGGCCGCCCAGAACTATTGTCACCAGCCAACGCGGCTTTTTGAAGCGTCCGATCGCCCAGCTGACCGATGCCTCAAGCAGCGCCACCGAACTGGTGAGCGCCGCAAAAAACACCATAATGAAGAACAATAAGCCGATCAGCGAGCCTGCCGGCATCGTCTGAAAAGCGACCGGCAGATTGACGAACAGCAGGCCGAGTCCGCCCTGCACCTGTTCCTGTCCGTCGAGAATGGCATTCAGGCTCGCCGGAGCAAGCGCGGCGAAGGTGATCGGAAAGATCGCCAAGCCGGCAATGATGGCGACGGAGGTATCCGCCGTGGCGATCTGCACCGAAGTTTTTGCCAGATTGATATCGCGCGCGGCATAGGCACCATAGGTGATCATCAGCGCAGACCCGAGAGACAGCGAGAATAGCGCCTGACCGAGCGCAGACAATTGCACCGAAGGATCGAGCAAGCGCGCCGGCTCAAAATCGAAGAGGAAGGTCAGCGCCGCACCGAAGGAGCCGGTAAATGCGCCATAGACAGTAATGGCGATCAGCAAGGCAAAGAAGATCGGCATCAACCAGACCGCCACCTTTTCAATCCCGCTGCTGACACCGCGGCCGACGGCAAAGATGGTAAGCGCCATGAAAATGGCGTGCATCGCCAGCATTTCGTTTTCATCCGCCTGCAGGGCGGGCAGAAGGGCCTGGACCTGGTCGACGGAGGAGCCTTGCAGGGCGCCCTGGGCCAGGTTGCCGGAGGCGAAGGTAGCGGCGACATCACCGGCAAAAATGCCGATAAAATGCAGGATCCAGCCCGCCAGAACGCTGTAATATGTGAGTATCAGGAAGGCCCCGACCATCCCGATGCCCGCGGCCACCGACCACCAGCCCGAAGCGCGGGATTCAATCGCCACTTTCTTCATGCTTTCAATGGCAGAGCTTTGGCCGTGGCGACCGATAAGGGTTTCAGAGAGCAGGATCGGCAGGCCGATCAGCAATACGCAAAAAATGTAGAATATGACAAAGGCGCCGCCACCATTCGCGCCGGCTTCAGCAGGAAACCGCACCAGATTGCCAAGTCCGACGGCGGAACCAATCGCGGCCAGTACAAATGCGGTGCGAGAGGACCAGCCTTCTCCTGTGGGTACTGCTGCGCCTGCCATATATTGGAACTCCCCGGTATTTTGTGCCCTATGCGGCCTTGTTATACCTGTTACTAGCTGCGCATCAGCATCGGGCCAAGGGGTTTTCCGGCAAAAATATGGACGTGCAGGTGCGCCACTTCCTGGTGGCCATGCTTGCCGACATTGGCGAGCAGGCGATAGCCCGGCTCGACCATCCCGGCTTCGCGCGCGACATGACCGACGGCGCGCACAAAACCGGCGATTTCAGCCTCGCTGGCCGATGCCGAAAAATCATCCCAGCTGACATAGCGCCCCTTGGGGATCACCAGAATATGCTCCGGCGCCTGAGGATTAATATCGTGAAAGGCGAGGACCCACTCGTCCTCATAAACCGTCCTGTTCGGAATTTCGCCGCGCAATATCTTCGCGAAAATATTGTCATCGTCATAGGGTTGGGTCGGATCGATCGCCATCAACTTGCTCCTCTTGCGGCTTTTTCTTCCAGGCCCGACATACCTTCCCTCCGCGCCAGTTCGGCAATCACATCATCCAGCGAAAGATCCATGTCGGCGAGCAGCACCATCAGATGGAACAGCAGATCGGCGGCTTCTCCGGTCATCGCCGCCTTGTCGTCCTGCACCGCGGCGATCACCGCTTCAACCGCCTCTTCGCCAAGCTTTTCAGCCATTTTAGCCCGGCCTTTGGCGGTAAGGCTGGCAACATAGCTGGCTTCCGGGTCGGCTGAGCGTCGCCGCACAATTGTTTGTTCTAGAGATTTGAGAATATCGGTCATCGCTGGCGGTTTGCGCGACAGGCCGCCTGTTCGTCAAGCCCTAGCGGCACAAGTTCGTGTCACCGACAAACAAAGAGTCGCAAGATATTCCACTGGCGGCCCTTTTATGCCGTATTGCGATTGGATCGCGTGCGGCGCGCTGATGAGAATGATCTAATCGCGATCAGACATTTTCTTGCGGCGCTTTGCAGCCACGCGGCCGGCGACCAGTCCGCCAAGGCCGAGACCAAGCATCATCATGCTGGACGGTTCTGGAACCGGAGTTCCGCCGCCGGAGGACGAAGGTGGTGTAGGTGTGCTGCCGCCGCCTGACCCGCCATTGCCAGACGATCCCCAACCCGAACTGCCCCAGCCCGAGCTACCCCATCCGGAACTGCCCCATCCGGAACTGCCCCAGGTCGCCTGAGCAGGCGCGCTTACGGCGAACGCCATCGCTGCCACACCAGTAAAAACTGCACATTTCATCGGTTTCAAAATCTATCTCCATTCCAAGTTCAATAGGACTATGGATAGTGAAGCAATATCTCGGCCAGTTCGAAGAAAACCGCCGTTTCCCGAGGATAGAATAGTTAATGCCGTTCCAGGATAATCGGAAACTGTAAGGTAAGCCGACATTAACCATGCGGATGGTCAAAAGCCGGTTCGACCGGAATCAGGCCCGGGCCGGGAGCCCCGCCGCCCTTAGCGCCGCATGGGCGTCGGCAATGCTATATTCGCCAAAATGGAAGATCGAGGCCGCCAGCACCGCATTGGCATGGCCCTGCGTCACGCCTTCGACCAGATGATCGAGATTCCCGACGCCGCCGCTGGCCACTACCGGTATCGAGACCGCATCGGCAATCGTGCGGACCAATTCCAGATCATAACCGTCGCGGGTGCCGTCGCGGTCCATTGACGTCACCAGCAACTCGCCAGCGCCCAGCTCAGCCATGCGCAACGCATGCTCCAGCGCATCGATCCCCGTCGGCGTGCGTCCGCCATGGGTGAAAATCTCCCAGCGACCATCGGCGACGCGCCGGGCATCAATCGAGGCGACCATGCACTGGCTGCCGAACCGGGTAGCGATATCGCTAATCACCTCGGGCCGGGTTACGGCGGCGCTGTTCACCGCGACCTTGTCGGCTCCGGCCATCAGCAGCGCCCGCGCGTCATCGGCCGTGCGCACGCCGCCGCCAACGGTCACCGGCATGAAACAGACTTCTGCGGTACGCCGGACGACATCGATGATCGTGTCGCGCTTTTCATGGGATGCGGTGATGTCGAGAAAACAGAGCTCGTCGGCGCCAGCGGCATCATAGGCTTGCGCCTGCTCGACCGGGTCACCGGCGTCCTGCAAATCGACGAAATTGACGCCCTTGACCACCCGGCCATTGGCGACATCGAGACAGGGAATGACACGGATCCGGACAGTCATGAGCGGCCTGCCGTTCGTCTCGAGCGAAGTCGAGAGACGCTTGTGCAAAAGGTAAATGTGTCTCGACTACGCTCGACACGAACGGATTGGCATCGCTCAACCACGATTGGCCATCGCAATCGCGGTCGCCAGATCCAGCCGGCCGTCATACAGAGCCCTTCCGGTAATCACGCCTTCGATGCCGTCCTTGGCAAACTGGCTGAGCATGTGGATATCGTCGAGGCCCTTGACCCCGCCGCTGGCGATCACCGGAATATCGACGCCGCGCGCCAGATCGACCGTCGCTTCGATATTGCAGCCGGTGAGCATGCCGTCACGGCCGACATCGGTGAACAGGATCGAGGCGACGCCGGCATCTTCAAAACGGCGGGCGAGGTCGCGAACGCTGACATCCGAAACATCGGCCCAGCCTTCGGTCGCGACCATGCCGTCCCGCGCGTCCACCGCGACAACAATGCCGCCTTCATATTCTTTCGCCATATCCCTGACGAATTCCGGGTCCTTGAGCGCCGCTGTACCAATCACCAGCCGCGCCACACCCAGATCAAACCAGCGCTCGACCGTCTCGCGATTGCGAATCCCGCCGCCCAGCTGCACATAGCCCGGAAAGCTGGCGATAATAGCCTCGACCGCTTCCGCGTTGCGGGGTGACCCGGCGAAGGCACCATCAAGATCGACGACATGGATATGCTCGGCCCCGGCAGCGGCAAACAGACCAGCCTGTTCGGCGGGATTGTCGCCATAGACAGTTGCGCGGTCCATATCGCCTTCGGCAAGCCGCACGACTTCGCCGGACTTGAGATCAATGGCGGGAAATACGATCATTTGAAAAAATCCGTTGGTGGTGAGCCTGTCGAACCACGCCTCTCCGACAAGAAGCACCCTTCGACAGGCTCAGGGCTGACGGCATTCAGCTTATTCATGGTTTCCACTCCAGAAAACGATTGAGAAAGGCCAGTCCATAAGCCTGGCTTTTTTCGGGATGAAACTGGACGCCGACAATATTGTCGCGGCCCACCGCCGATACCAGCGAACCGCCATGATCGGTGGTCGCCAATATGTCGGCCTTGTCCGCCACGGCAAAATGATAGCCGTGCAGATAATAAGCCTCGCCGGGCTCCAGCAGATCATGCCCTTCTGTCGGGGTCACATCGTTCCAGCCCATATGCGGAATTTTTATCGTTTCATCTGCTGGATCGATCGCCTCGACAGTGCCGCCGATCCAGCCGAGGCCATCATGCGCGCCAAATTCGATGCCTTTGTCGGCCAGCATTTGCATCCCGACACAGATTCCCAGGAAAGGCACGCCTTCGTCACGCACCCGCCGCTCCATCGCGGCCACCATCCCCTCAATTCCGACCAAAGCATCCCGGCAGGCACCGAACGCACCGACACCCGGCAAGATGATCCGGTCCGCCCGCGCAACCAGGTGCGGGTCTGCCGTCACCGCCACATCCCCGGCGCCTGCGGCCATCAATGCATTGTGAACACTGTGCAGGTTGCCGGCACCAAAATCTATCAGAGCGATGGTTTCAGACATGGTGCAGTTCAACCGCCGAAGGCGCTTAAAATAAAAGGCCCGCTATTGGTATCGCGCGAAGGCGCGAAGGCGCGAAGAATATCCGGAAGCTGCACCTGCTTCGCGACTTCGCGACTTCGCACGATAAAATCATGGGAAAAAGCCCGCTGACGCGGGATAAGCAAATCAGCCACCCAATTGCCCCTTGGTCGAGGGAATCGCGTCGCCCTTGCGCGGGTCGCGCTCGACCGCCTGACGCATCGCCCGGGCAAAGCCCTTGAAGATGCTCTCCGCGATATGATGATTATTTTCGCCATAGAGCAGTTCGATATGCAGCGTAATTCCGGCGGCATCGGCGACGCTGTGAAACCAGTGCTTGAACAACTCGGTGTCCATCTCGCCGAGCCGTTCCTGCGAGAAGCCGGCGTTCCAGACCAGATACGGACGCGCGGAAATATCCAGCGCAACCCGGCTCAAGGTCTCGTCCATCGGCGAATAAGCGCTGCCGTAGCGCACGATCCCCGCCTTGTCGCCCAGCGCCTGCTCGATCGCCTGGCCGAGCGCAATGCCGCTGTCTTCGGTGGTGTGGTGCTGATCAACGTGGAGGTCGCCCTTGATCCGCATGGTCAAATCGATCAGCGAATGGCGGGAGAATTGTTCGATCATATGATCAAGAAAACCGATGCCGGTCGACACATCATATTGACCGGTCCCGTCGAGATTCAACTCGACAAAAATCTCGGTTTCCTTGGTATTTCGTTCGATTGTCGCTGTTCTCATGCAACAGGCCTATAATGGCTTGGGCAAATCAGGCAAGAATTTCGCGGCCTTTGGTCAACGCAAAATTCATTTTACGCTCTTGACCCGATGCCCGCTTCGCGCCACCAAGTGCAAATGAGCGATGATGCACCCGATAGCCTGATTCCTTACGATGAAATCGTGCAGGAAGCCCTGCGCGCCGTTGTCGGCCGGGTGCTTGGGGAAGTCGTCAAGGGCGGCCTGCCCGGTGAACATCATTTCTACATCACCTTCAAGACCCGCGCACCCGGCGTCGATATCCCCGATCATCTGATCGCAAGATTCCCGGACGAGATGACGATTGTCATCCAGAACCGCTATTGGGACCTGAAAGTCGACAAGGACCGGTTCGAGGTCGGCCTGAGTTTCAACCAGATCAGTTCGATGCTGCATATCCCGTTTGCGGCAATCACCTCTTTTGTCGATCCGGCGGTGGATTTTGCCTTGCAATTCCAGGTTGATGAGGTCGAGGGCGATTTGAACGGGCACGATCCGGCGGAAAATGATGGCGAAACCGAAACCGTCAAACCGGTTGACGATGGTTCCAACGTGGTGACGGTGGACTTCGGCAAGAAAAAGTGAGCGGAACACGCACCGAAACCGACTCTCTGGGCGAGATTGAAGTGCCCGCCGATGCCTATTGGGGCGCACAGACCCAGCGCAGCATCGAGAATTTTCCCTTTCCTCGTCACGAACGCATGCCGATCCGGCTGATCCACGCGCTGGCCGCGGTCAAACAGGCCGCCGCGCGCGTCAACGGCATCCATGGCCTGGACCCGGAGATCGCAGCGGGGATTGAAAAAGCGGCAAACGCCGTGCGCACTGGCGAATATGACAACCAGTTTCCTTTGAGCATCTGGCAGACCGGCTCGGGTACCCAGTCCAACATGAACGTCAATGAAGTGATCGCCGGCGTCGCCAATGAGGCGATCTATGGCACCCGCGGCGGCAAATACCCGGTCCATCCGAACGATCATGTCAATCGCGGGCAATCATCGAACGACAGTTTTCCGACCGCGATGCACGTTGCGGCGGCAAGGGCCTTGGAGGTCGAGCTGTTCCCGGCGCTGGAACAATTGCACGATGCGCTGGCTGAAAAGGCGCAGCAGTGGAAGTCTATCGTCAAGATCGGTCGCACCCATCTGCAGGACGCCACGCCGCTCACTCTGGGACAGGAATTTTCCGGCTATGCAGCGCAACTGGTGGCCGCGCGCGACCGGATCGAAACCGTATTGCCCCGGCTGCATCAGTTGGCACAGGGCGGCACGGCGGTCGGCACCGGCCTCAACGCGCCGGAGAATTTTGGCGAACATATCGCCAAGGAACTGTCCAAGATCACCGGCCTGAAATTCACCTCGGCATCCAACAAATTCGCCGAACTGGCCGCGCATGACACGATGGTGGAGCTATCCGGCGCGCTCAATACGCTGGCGGTGTCCGTGACCAAGATCGCCAATGATATCCGCCTGCTCGGCTCCGGTCCGCGTTCCGGTCTCGGCGAACTCGACCTGCCGGCCAATGAACCGGGCAGCTCGATCATGCCGGGCAAGGTCAATCCGACCCAGTGCGAGATGCTGACCATGGTCGCCGCGCAAGTGATCGGCAATCACCAGGCGGTGACCGTCGGCGGCCTGCAGGGCCATCTGGAACTCAATGTATTCAAACCGCTGATCGGTGCCAATGTGCTGCGCTCCATCGAAATTATTTCAATCGGCATGTCGAGTTTTTCAGAACGCTGCGTGGAAGGTCTGGAAGCCAATGAAGCGCGGATCAAGGAGCTGGTCGACAATTCGTTGATGCTGGTGACCGCGTTGGCCCCGGTGATTGGCTATGACAAATCTGCTGCCATCGCCAAACACGCCCATGCCACTGGTCAAACGTTGCGCGCCGCCGCGCTCGAACTGGGTCTGGTTGACGCAGCAACCTACGATAGCCATGTTAGACCCGAGAATATGGTCGGCAACGATCGCTGATCCGGGAACGCCAATATCATGTCATTAGTCAGAAACATATTTACCACCTTCGTTGGCAATGAAGCGCGGCGGCACACCCAGGGCCATGGCTTGCGCAACTTCGGCCTCGGCATGATTGCCGCCCGTATCGCGACCCGGTCGGTGCCCGGCGCGCTACTGGTCGCTGGCGCGATCATCGCCAAAAGACTTTATGATGACTCGAAAGAAGCGGAAGCCCTGCCCGCATCCGAGGCGGTAATTGATATCGAAGCTCGTCCCGTGCCTGACAAGTATGATGATAAACCAGAACCAGTATAATATATCGGGTCAAAGTTTGCTGTAATTCTGAAGTTGAAAATATGAAGCTGCTTCTGGCATTGGTAAGATTGATATGATAAAATCTGCGTGAATCGGAGAAGAAGGCCAGAGGACATGGCAAAAAAAAAGAAATCATACGGTGATTTAGGCGAAGAACAATCAAAGGCTCGCCAACCTCGTTACCCAATAGTGAGAGATCTGTTGGGCATGAAGATCGAGCCCGCTGTTACTGTTGGAATTAGCAGCAAGAAAATAGGCGGCATTGATCCATACATATGGGATGAAAGGATCGTCGTCGCGCCTTCGGATGTGCTCTTGGTTGCTGACGCTGCTGAGAGAGAAAATCGTCAGTCCGCTAATTCGCCCTTGGATTCCGCTCGATCTCGCCTCATCAGCCAGATTAACGGTTACGCTCTGATGCAGGCGGGTGCAGAGGCCGTGGAAGCCCAAATTTATAGTCAAATAAGGTCTATTTGGGCCTCGATCGACAGCCCTGACCATCATTTGCAATATGTCAGGGCCCGATTGGCTGAGGCGTTGAGCTAGTATGATCGGTAGGAAAAAGATCGTAAGCTTCGGTCAAGAGGCTCTCGATATCCTCAAAATAACGGATAATATTAGCTCGCTTCAGACCAGTCAAAAAGAGATGGCGGATTCGATCGCGGCCCTCGGCGAACTGATCAGAGATGTTCGCGCAGAGCTTCGCGAAGTGAAAAATGAAGCGAAGCTGGATGCTGTCGTCAAGGCGCAGGAAGTTGTCAGTTCGGTCCAGAACGGGTTTAATCAGCGTATGGAAGATATGGCTGTTAAAGTCGCACTATTAGAACAAACGCGGTCAATGGCTTATGCCGATCGCCAGAGACCCGAACTCCCCAATCGAGACAGCAGCGAAAAGGATGGGGAGTCTTGAGAAGTTGAAAGACCATGCGCATCGCCATGAGTGCGTGTGAATTTTTGGCCCATCCTGATAGAATTACAGCTCTTGCTTCGCAGGCAAACAACCCTTCCCAGAGACGATGGACTGAAAGCCCCCTCTAAATTAGACCATCTCATCAGAGCAAGAATCTGGCCAATATCTTCTGAAACGCGATAGTGATTGCTACTGACACTGCTGTCAGCTAGCTTCGGTCGACCGTGAAAAGCGGCACAGGAGAGCATATTGGCAACCACCGCGCAATCGGGGCGAGCGCCCCGCAAATTCTACGGCTGGACCAATGTTGGGCTGTTCTTTTTCATCCAGTTCGCCGCATCGGGCTTTGTCTATTTTGCCTATTCTGTAGTCTTCCCGGTGATGGTCGAGACCATGGCATGGAACCGCGGCACCGCATCGCTGGCACAATCGATCGCGCTGATGATGCTGGGCCTCGCCTATCCATTGACCGGCTATCTGCTGAGCCGATACGGAGTGCGCAAGACAGTGACCATCGGACTGCTGGTCATGCTTTCCGGTCTCTTGTTGCTGATATTTACTGTCAGTGAAATCTGGCAATGGATACTGATCTGGGGTGGAGTCATGGGCCTGTCCTTCGCCCTCACCGGCCCGATCTGTTCGCAAACCGCGATGATCAACTGGTTCAGCATCAAACGATCGACCACCATCGGTATTGTCATGACCGGCTCCGCTGTGGGCGGTGCATTGGCCCAGCCTATACTCACGGCCATGATGGACCGGTTCGACAGTTGGCGCTTAGCCTGGCTGATTGCCGCTGCCATGGTCACTGTGGCCCTGATCGCCGCGCAATTTATCATCAATCGGCCGCAGGATATCGGTCAGTTTCCCGACGATGTTAATCCGGGTCTGGCGGTACAGGATCCGCTGGCTCGAAACATGCGACCGAAAACCCATCGGACCGGCCACGACTGGACGATGAAGCAGGTTATCCGGACGCCGACGCTTTATCTCCTGATGCTGGTCACGCTCGGCTATCTGGGCACCTTCTTTTTTCTTCTGAATCACGGGGTATTGCACCTTACCGATAACGGCCTCTCCGGTCTGCAAGCCGCTTCGATCATGGGCATGGCGATCCTCGGCAGCGGTTTTGCGCGCATTCCGGCTGGATGGCTCGGCGACCAGTTCGAACTGCGCTGGACCCTGTTCGGATCCATTGCCCTGATGGCCATCGGTCTGTCGGGCTTCTGGCTCGGCCATGGCGTAATCCTGCTGTCGGCGATGGGTATGTTGTTCGGCGCTGGCTATGGCAGCCTGTTGGTGCTCGGCCCGGTAGTGGTCGGCAATTACTACGGCGAGCGTGCTTTCCCGATCATCAACTCGGTACTCGCGCCGGTCATGCTGCCTTTTGCTGCCGCTGCACCAGCGGGGGCGGGCTATATTTTCGAGGCCACCGGCAGCTATGACATCGCCTTTGCCGGAGCGATTTCCTTGCTGGTAGCAGGGCTGATCGCCGCCTTTTTCATGAAACCACCGCTAGCGCCGGGCCGGACCTAGACATTGCCATCGCTGGAGAGCAGCGCCGCGATCGGACGGGTGCCCGGACGGCGCGCCAGCACGATCATCAATATGGTGGTGAAGGGCACCGCCAATATCGCGCCGGGAATGCCCCAAAGGCTGCTCCAGATGGCCAGCGAAACCAGCACAACCATCGGGCTCAGATTAACGGACTTGCTGAGCATCTTTGGCTCCACGACATTGCCGATAATCACCTGCGCCGTCGTCATCAAACCCGTCGCGATTAGCGGAATCGTCAGAGTGCCGAACTGCGCTACAGCGAAAAGCGCCGGGAAGGCAACGCCGACAAAAGAGCCAATATAAGGGATATAGTTGAGCAACCCGATGATAATCGCCCACAGTGCGGCATATTCCACGCCCAATATCCGCAATATGGCCCAGCAGACAACGCCGAGCATGATGTTGATCAGCGTTTTGGTCGCCAGATAGCTGCCGATATCATGATTGATCCGGGTGATCATATTGAGCGTGTCGGTAGAAGCGCCATCGGAGCCAAAGGCCCGCCGCACCTTCTCCGGAAAGCCGGTGATTTCGCTGAGCAGAAAGGAGGCGTACAAGATGGTGATGAAGATAAATCCGCCAAAGCTGGTCAGCGAGGACAGAGCACCTTGCGCGACCGCCGCAATATCGATCTCGGTAAAAAATCGGGTGGCGAATTCGCTGATCGCATGCCCAATGGCTTCCGTTCCCCGGTCAAATATCGCCCCCGGCGAACTCATCAGTTCGGAAATCTTCGGTCGGCTGGCCCCCTCTTCCACCGGAAGCGGAAACCATGTCACGAACAGATTTTCCAGATTGCGCTGGTAGACGGGCAGCGAGGGCACGAGATTTTGCAGGCTCGCCACCAGCATCCGGGTCATCGCAAACAGCAAAGCCAGCACTCCCACCAGCGCCAGCGTAGCGCGCAACCAAAGCGGTGTGCGGCCGAGACCAGGAATGCGGGCCACCGTCGCGCTCGCGGCGTAGAGAATCTGCAGCAATATGATGGCAGTGACGATCGGCAAGATGATGTCCTTGCCGACGTAAAACAGCCAGCCGACCATGATCGTAATACCGATCGCAAAAAATATAGTGCTGACACGCCCCTGGATCATGCGATTGCGATAGCCGGATTTGACAAGACTGTCATCAGGATGATTGCGGGCGAAAGCGATATCAAAAAACATCCGGACAAGCATCTTGACGCCATGCGCCCTTCTCGGCCAATAGCCGCTATGGCCGACAACATATCTTCCCAGAATATCGACAATGACCACCGCGAGTTGAACCGCAGGGGCCTGCTGTTCGTGCTGTCTTCCCCTTCCGGCGCGGGCAAGTCGACGCTGGCGCGCATGTTGCTGGAGGCCGATGACGAGATCGCCATGTCAGTCTCTGTCACAACCCGGACAAAACGACCGGGTGAGGAACAGGGCAAGGATTATTATTTTGTCAGCGGCGACGAATTTGAAGAAATGGTCGCCGATCACAGCTTTCTGGAATATGCGACGGTGTTCGGCAACCGCTATGGAACCCCGGCAGCGCCGGTAAACCAAAGTCTCGAAGATGGACAGGATGTATTGTTCGACATCGACTGGCAGGGCACACAGCAACTGTACCAGCGCGCTGGCCAGGATGTCGTGCGGGTGTTCATCCTGCCGCCGTCGCTGGACGAATTGCGCAAGCGGCTGGAAAGCCGCAACACCGACGCAGCGGCGATCATCGAGAGCCGGATGCAGCGGGCGGCCAGCGAGATCAGCCACTGGGACGGCTATGACTATGTCCTGATCAACGACGATCTCGAAGCCTGCTTTGCCAAGATCAAGCAGATCCTCGCCACCGAACGGATGCGGCGTTCGCGGCAAACTGGTCTGATCGGCTTTGTCCGGGATTTGATGGCCGAATGATCAGCGCGCAGGCTGTGGCACCTGCTTGACATAAATCCCGTCAAACACGGTGCTCCATGTCTTCCCGCCATCCTTCGATCCCTGCCAATGCTGACGCACGCTGCCGTCCGCATTGGGCGTCCAGGTGATCCGGTTGATCGCCGATCCTTCCCGAAAATAAGGCGTGTTCCGGTTGCTCAGAACCATTTCGCCCTGATCGTTCAGTCCGCCCTCGATAAACAGCGCACTGCCGTCCACGCCCATCCAGGTCTGGTGCCATTTTTTCCGGACGGCATCATAGAAGCTCATGCTCATGCCGGTATAGCCGCCCTTGGTCGTATAATCCTCACGCAGCACGCAGCCTGCATGTTCGCGCGAAATTCGGTTCACAGCCGAGGGCTGATCCTGTCCCGCGGCGGTCACCTCCCATGTGCCGATCCAGAAATCAAAAGCACGGTGATTGTCGGTGGCGCAGGCCGGAGCGGGTTTGGCGGCAGAATTGGCCGCCGTCTGCGCCCGAACGGGCGCAGTCAAAGGGGATGGAACCAGAAGCGCTGCAAGGGTTGCGCCCAACAGGGGGCGGGCGCGAAACCAGCTGTCGCGGGGACAGGAGCTTGCCCATGCGGTAGGCAATATCCCCGATGTCAGCCTTTTGCGAATCCGCATTCTGATACCATCCCCCATGGTTGAGCTTCGATGCGACCCAAGGGCTTATCGCGCCCCTTCCGGATCTTGCCGCAGCTGTCTGCTTGATAGCCTATTTGAGCGCCGCTTGGCTTGTCATTCGACGAACGGCAATTGCCGATCGATCAAGGGGCACGTTTTCGGGCGTTTTGCGGTTGCGGGACTGTCGCTCTGCCTTGATGGCCTGGTCGTCGACGGTGGCTTTTCGAACATAACGCGAAACGATATCATGATTACAAGGTGCTGGCCTACCCGCTGGTGGGTGCGCTGGTCTGGGTAACGGCTGTCACCAACGCGGCCTCCGGATTCTCGGCAGCGCCGCTGGTTTATGTCTATGCCATGATTCATCTCGGCACTGCCAAGGGCTGGAACCGCAAATTCTTCTGCGACATGAACAGTAAAAGATCGCCGGAGATGGTTGGTTTTTTGAGAATTATCGCGCGGTTTTGGCCAAGATCACCAATAGAAACTTTTCTGCCACAAAACCGTGACCTGCGTCACGCGCAACGCAAATCATTATATTCTACCTCCATTCCTCAACAACTAGCGACGTTTTGAGTACAGACAATATTGTGTTACAATCCGCAAAACCATAAAAATGGTCGCTATTTGAAACCACGGATTGGGGGCAGTCAATGAAGCGGCTATGGCATTCTACTATCTTGCGGATACCCGTGTTGGCAGTAACATTTGCCGCCATAGGATTGAGCGGGTGTACGTCTTTGCGGGGCACGCAAGAAAGCGCCCTTTTCAGCTCAATGGCAGCACTGAAAGCGGATTCACTCAAAAACGATACAGATGTAAGAGTCTGACTCGAAACTATCGCGAGTAAATTCATAGCCTTGCGATGCGTCTGACGAGAAGTTGGACAGAGGCTGCGAAGAGCCATGCGGTTGCTGAAGTAATGGTTGTCTCGAAGTCCTTTGCGAG
>Ga0210025_1000389_pt1 | contig 59004 bp, 64 predicted proteins | sample CryGeyme20150102_FD_183989 | JGI IMG/M metagenome (GOLD analysis project Ga0210025, IMG submission 183989) | Groundwater microbial communities from Crystal Geyser aquifers in Utah, USA - Crystal Geyser metaG 2015-0102 (SPAdes) (version 2) | ecosystem: Environmental > Aquatic > Deep subsurface >... | reverse complement strand
CGCCGACCGCAATACGGCGACCATCGGCCAGACGCACCGCCGATACCGCATCGCCTTCCCCTCCACCTTCGCCTTCAATGGCCACAATCGGTATGCGCTCAATGGTTACGCCACGCCGTGTCAGAACCGGCAGAAGGTCATCGTCCGGCTCGAAATCGCCCTGCGTGAAATACGTAGTCGGCCCCCAGTCCGGCAACATCGCGGCCTGCATCGCCGAATGCGCTGAACCAGCGAGAACGGCAATCGGCTGACCACGCAGCTCATAACCGTGGCAATACGGGCAATGAATGACCGTTTTGCCCCAGCGCTCTTTCAGACCCGGAATATCCGGCAGCTGATCGGCCACACCAGTCGCCAGTATTAAGGTTCGCCCTTTTACCTCCTGGCCATCGTCACTTTGCAGCACAAAGCCCTCTTCGCTCTTGCGTGCCGCTGTGACGCGGGTCTGACGCAGGCTGACCGTTGGGTAGGCCAGCAAGGGTTCAAGCGCGCGCTGGCGTACCTCGGCCGGAGAGACACCATCGAGGGTGAAAAACCCGTGGGATGCTTCGGCAAAGCGGTTGCGTGTTTCCCCGGCATCAAGAATCAGCACCTGGCGCTGGCCACGGGCCAGTTGCAGCGCCGCCGATAAACCGGCAAAACTGCCGCCGATGATCAGGCAGTCATAGATGTCCGGCGTACGGGTCTGAATGTTAAAGGTATGGCTGTTTTGTGGGTGAGTTGCGTGTGTCATGACATTTCCTCCGTCTTATTCACTCACGAAACAATATAAGTTACTTAAGATGAGAAAATCAACTCATGATACTTTTAATGTGTCATGATAAAACCGCGTAGAATATGCGCCATCAGCCATCGCCACTCACATCACGGATACATCATGAGAAAAGACAGCCGCCTGTCTCGCATGCTGCACGTACTGGTTCATATGCATTACCAGACCGCTCCGCTGACATCGGACCAGATTGCGCAGATGCTGCACACCAACCCGGTGGTGGTAAGGCGCACCATGGCGATTCTGAAAGCCGCGGGCTATGTAAGCTCGGGCAAAGGCCACGGTGGTGGCTGGCAACTGGCCACACCGCTGGCTGACATTACGCTGCAGGATATTCACCGCGCACTGAAAGAAAGCTCGTTGTTTACCATCGGCCTGACCGATGAGCACACGGCCTGCCCGATAGAACAGGCGGTAAATGGCGCTATTACAGATGTATTGCAGGAAGCCGAAGCGCTGGTACTGGAGCGCTTCAGCCAGGTGACACTGGATCAGCTGGCCGTGGGTTATTCGCCCGACGGCCGCCTGCCCGGAACTAGCCATGAGTCTGAGCAATAAGCCGGAAAGTATTTAAACGGCCTGCTCCTAAAAGGTTTGACCCTAAGCAGCCTTAGCCGGCAGTTTTGCCCAGACCTTACCGCGGTGTTCGGCGTAGATATCACGCACCCACTGCAGCGCCGCACTGTCAGCCCATTGCTGCGCCGGGCCGGCCATTTTGGCGCGGAATTCTGCTTCGCCGTAAATAGGATGTTCAGGTGGACACGCCAGCGGCGCCAGAATAGAGGCTGCAGCAATATCGGCAAACGAAAACGCATCGCCCACCAGATAACGACATTTCCTTTCCTTCTCCAGCTGCTGCAAGCGCTGCTCCAGCCAGCGGATTTCAGCGTCAATCAACTGCTCTGCCTGCGTCACCGCACGCGGATAAATACGCAATTTAATTCTGAATGCCGGTTTAATCAGCGGGTATGCCAGCGTAATAAAGCGCCGCTCCCAGGGCTTTGCAAACTGCGTCCAGATGGTGCGGATTAAAGCATCATGGGCAAAACCCGGCAGGTATAAATAACGCGCAATGGGCTTACCAATGGCATCAAAACGCTGCTGCACCGCCAGTATTTCCTGCTGTTTTTCGCTGGGCATACTGTCGAGCGGGCTGTGATGCCCGGCCAGCCAGCTCACAATGCGTGGGCTGTCCTGAATGCAGGTTTTACCGCTTTGCAGTAACGGCACCGTGGTTTGTGCGCGCCGCCCTTTAAACCACATCGGCAGAGTATGCAGCGCCGGCGTCAGCGCAACTTCCTGATAGGGAATCTCTTCATAATCGAGCAGCCAGCGGATTTTCTCACTGTAGTGCGACATATTAATGGTGAATAACGTCAGCGCCCTGTTTGCCATACAACCACTCCGGCATAAAAAAGCGCCTATTGTGCGTACGCATAACCGCCGGGGTAAGGTTCAAAGCAGAGAGAATAATGGCCGGGAAACCCCTGCCGGTGGCGTAATTGGCATACGCCTGACAGCAAACAGGCAATGCATGGCCAATAGTAAGAAACAAAAAAGCACAGCCAAATGGCTGCGCTTTTTGATATGCGTTTATTCAGCGGAAAGCCGATACTCAGAAAGGCACATCATCATCGTAGTTCGGCATGGTCTGCGCAAACTGATCATAATCGCCCCCAGCCGACGGCGCAGAACCTTCTGCACCGGCACGCTCAATACGCCAGGCCTGCAGGCTGGTAAAGCATTTTTCCGGGTTACCCGGCTTGGCCCACAGGCGTCCGGACAGATTGAAATGCACCACCACTTCTTCGCCAACACGGTAAGCATCCATCAGCGCACACTTGTCTTTCAGAAGCTCCAGCGCGACGTAATTAGGGTACTCCGGCTTCTCGCCATCGCCGGTCAGTTTGATCACAAACTCACGCTTGGTAAAACCATTGGCGCCGTAAGAACGGGTTTCGTCGATGGAATGGATGATTCCCTGAGCTTCGAAGTTTTTGGACATAGCGTTGATACCTGATGATTCCTGTAACGTTAGCCACGAAGGATAACACCGAACACGCAGACATAAAAAACGCCGCTTAACGCGGCGTCTTGTTTTTGATCATAACGACCGTCTGCGTCTCAGCAGTAAACCGCCCAGTAAAACAAACCAAAAACCCGTATGACCACCTGATGAATCGTCAGAATTACCATCAGATTCTCCCGAAGGATCAGTTGGATCGGTTGGATCAGTTGGATCAGTTGGATCAGTTGGATCAGTTGGATCAGTTGGATCAGTTGGATCAGTTGGATCAGTTGGATCAGTTGGATCAGTTGGATCAGTTGGATCAGTTGGATCAGTTGGATCAGTCGGATCAGTCGGATCAGTCGGATCAGTCGGTTTCGCTGCCACGATAATCAGCAATGGATATTCATTACTCACATACAGGCCATCATAAACCGCTACCGGAACCGTAAGCGTACCGACAAACGATTCGCTGATGCGAATACCATCACTCTCCAGCGTAAAGCTGCCATCGTCTGGCAAGGTTATCTGCAGAGTAAAACCATCGGGGTAAACCGTCTGCCCGCCGGTTACGGTTAAATAATCCAGACGGATTTCAACATAATCACCCGCGGTGGCCGACAAAAGCTGAGTCGCCGTAATCTCCGGCGCAACCACCCGCGTTTTCAGTTCATAGTTAACCGATTCCAGAAAGAAATACACATCGCTCTGATCCAGGTCCATATCATTGCTGATAACCACCTTATCCAGACGATCAAACCCGGTCAGCGTAACCGAAACACCGGTTTTATTATCGCTATCCCAGAATGACGGAACCGATTGCGTAATAACCACAGCATCATTGCGATAACCACGTACCAACAGAACTTTATCCGCCATTTTAAACAGATCTGTTGCGGCAAAGCTGCTCAGCGTTAATTGTTTATCGGCATCCACAGGCTCAATAGTCAGCGTTTGCGCCGGATATTCAGGATTAAAACCCGGATACAGCGCAGCAGGCGCCACAACGGCTTTCATACCCGCAGACGAGGGCACCGAAAAAACAAGATCATCGACAATGACCGATGACGCCAGCTCTTCATGATTACTCCACGGCTGCGTTTCAAAATTCATTTCCGCAGCATGAGCATTCATCAGTGAGACAAAGGCCAGGCAAGCAAGAGAAACCTTCCAGTATTGCATGGTAATGCCTCAATTGCGTGACGGGAAAAGGCCTTGAGTGGCAATACAGACGGTCATCGCCTGATATGGATCACGCACAGAGAAAGGCTGATTTCCGCCGTTATTATGGGTAACTGCACCAGCAGTGGCCATAGGCTCAGTTGTAGCGGTGTCTGCGGCTTTACGATAGATCGCGGCGCGCTGACCATCAGCAATATAACTGCCAACCGGATCGGCGGTATTACCCGGCTCTGCCGTGGCGACAGGTGCAGGCAAGGCATGATTATGACTAGGCAAGTTGCTTTGACTTAAATAAGCAGATTCAGAACCGCCTCGCTGCCCAACATCCACTCTGGACAGGCCCGGCCCTTGGCCTGCACCAACAGATGTCCGGCCGCGTAAGTCAGGCAATGCAAAGGTAGTGCGACCATCTCCGCCAAATTGTGTACCCAGCAAAGAGAACAACGCTTGATTACTACTAATGGCCAGCAGAGCACCATCAGCTGGCGCCCAACCACGTGGGCAGAAGTTATAGCCAACCCACATAATTTCACCAAGAAATGGCTCATAAGCAGCCTTTACCGGGGCAGAAGGCAGAAGGAATACGAAAGCTAGTGAAGCGAGGTAACGTTTCATGGGACGTCCTGTCAGAGTTGACCATTGTTTATTTTATGACCGGCATCATACCACTAATCATTTTCTAATCAATATGAATCCCAACCCTCCCGATATTTCTGGCAAACCTGAATTCCACATTTCAAATCAGGCCAGAAAACGCGATATTCAATCCGATGCATTGAAAAAATGTATTGAAACAAATGTATTGAAATAAAGGCCCGCAATATGGCAAAACCGCTTACCTTAAACATGGAATAAAATGGCACCAACCACTTCAACCATATCAACCGAAAAGACATAACCATCTGTTAGATGACGACCATGTAAGGATCAAAGAGAGAGGAAACCAGCGCTATATCAACCCTTAAAACAATCCCGAATGGCACACGCACTCGCTGCAAGAGAATAACCACCCAACATTGCGCACAACCAAGGCGCACAACCAAGGCACAGATTTCAGACGGTTTATTTTATCAGGGCACCGCTGAATAATTCAGAGCCCATTTTGGATTACTTAAACGTTAAGAATTATTCAAATGTGTACTGATTTCCGGCATCCAGACTTTCCAACAACTCCAGCATCGCCCGATCCGGCCAGATCATGCCCTTGCCTTTAATATTACGCGGCGTATCCGACAGCCAAGCACCAACGCTGTAGCCCGCGACCTCGGCTAAATCGACCGGCTCATCCTTCAGCATGCATTCAACCTCAAATTTCATCCGGTTAAGGGTGCCCTGAGCCGAACGGCTGCACTGAGTATCGACCAGCAACGGCCGCAGGCACTGCTGCGCTGCGGTAATATGACGCTCATCGGCCCCACACTTCAGCAGAGTATTCATAAAGGCATCGATAAAAAGATCATTCAGCTCAGCAAAATCCGGCTTGGTTAACGCCGGCAGAAACAACGAGAAACGTGTTTCGACATGAACAAAAAACACACAGCCATAACCATCAAAATCAACCAGATGGCCATGCCAGCCGCTTAACGGATTATTCTCCAGCGCCGTCTGTTGATAGAGCGACTGAGTATTTGGGGTCAGATAAAGCATACCTTTTTCGTTCAGCGGCAGTTTTTCAAACAGTTTTTTTGAGGCGTGGAGACGGATCATTAAATTAACCTTAACAAAAGCATCACGCCCACAAGAGCGGGTAACAAAACAGTATCAGGCGCAGCTAACAACGTTATCCAGCCGTACCGTATAACCGAGCCCCCATATCTCCCTGACCTACAGGACGTACTTCTTTATTAGAAAATCCAATACAATGAAACGATACGGTATCAGGAAAGCTGCTTATAACATCAAGGGACTTGATATTTATAGCCGCACATACAAAATGAATATTTGTTACTCCGGCAGATAATAAGGCCTTGATAACTTCCGAAGCAGTACTTCCGGCATCAACGACCGAATCAATAACAACGACAGTCTTTCCTATACACTCGTTATAATCACCTCCTCCGAATTCAATCAAAACTTCATCAGTACCACTGAAAAAACCATACCCAAGAAACCTTCCAGACCTTGGAATGATAACTCCGGAACATACAGAGACATCAATACCCGTTTTACGCTCAAAGCCTTCCCGCATAATAAGTCCAAGCCGGTAATGCATCTTTCTTAGCTCCGAAGGCTTCAGTCTGGAGTTGAATTGCTCAAGATACAGAGTGCGCAACCTGGCGCTTGAAGAAATGTAGTATTTATTGAGCCACGCGATGTCATCAACCGACGCAAGGCTGTAACCATCATTAAAAATGACGCCAAAACCTATATTATTTTTAATAGCATGTGACTCCGCAGACACAAACTCGTTCTCAGCCCACGCCTGGAGAGCATCAACGGTATAGTCCGGTCTTTTTCTTACCTCACTATCGTTATCTCTCCCAATATTTGAAATAACAACGCCTGACAGACAATGAACATATACTAAACCGTTCGCCACACCATTATTATCATCTGGCATAGCACGCAAATACCCTCCTTGAGAATCAGGAAAAAGTATATGACCATCAAGAAATGAAATTTCAAACATGCTCTTACATGCCCGCAGTGATTCATGAAAATCACGTACTAAAATATCCCTGCCATTCGTGTCGAGGCTATTAAAGTGCTTATAATCCGGAATACCATTCGCCTGAATAAATTTTAGCAAGCACTCCGACGTTTTCACATGGGCATACGAGGCGCCTGCCTCTGCCAAATATCCACATACCCTGGATTTTCCGGAACCATGAATACCAACAAGATAAAAAATACTACCCTGAGTCATAATACTTGCAACCTCAGATATTTCTTAGCCTTAACCAGAATTTTGTCAATATCAGAGTCCAGTTGTACAGCAACCGGTATATTTGAAGAAGCCCCAACAGTCGGACACGAATAACAAGACTCTTTTGGTTTAACCGACATCAGGTAGGAGCGAACATCATCCGCCTTGAGATGATCTGTCAATAATAATCCCTGATCATCCTGCAATTTCTTTGCGATCCTCGAACATGAAAAAATCCGACCACGCTCAAGGGTTACGTCATAGCTCCGGTAAAAGCAGGTTTTCCAGTGCTGCTCTACAACAACAGGATCATTTGATCTATCGCCCATAAGATCATCCCAGAAATCTTTGCGCCGAAAATAGGACTCTCCTTTAAAGCCAGATAATTTTAAATAATGAAGCCAAAGTTCCTCAAACTCATCGTCATATACATAATCACTGACGACAAAGCGGTCCAATCCCTGCAGAACATCTGCATTTATACCCCTTGGGTACAAACCGTTAGTAACAAGTTCTATTTCCTGGCAAACGTTAAGGCGACGCAGATCAGATATAAACTGATCAAGCCCCGCCACTAAGGCCGCCTCTCCACCCACCAGAACAATGCGTTTAATGCTTACGCCTGCACCCCGGAGTAACATCAGCGAATCCAGATGGTGCATTACCCCCCTGGAGTCAAAGGGCTGGACCTGTTTAGGTACCGAGAACCCACACCCCTGACAATCAAGGTTACAAACATTGGTTAATGATATCTCCAACTCCCTGATAACAGAGGACTGATCATCACTATATGGATCAGCTTGCTTCTTAGCCCTATTGTTGGAATTATTTCCAAGACTATTTACTTCACAGCTCACACTAACTCCCTTTAATTACACACATATACATTGATGTAAAACCAATGCCCCGTCACTGTATAGACACATTCTCTAAATCAAATAATGCGAATCATAAATTGCTTATATTCGTCTGATCTCCCTATCAAATGACTGCCGCGACACCAGTTTGTGAAGCAACAACCCGGCACTTGTTAAACGGATAATCAGCCGATGGTTACGGCCTAATTTAATCCTTACAAACCCTGGATATCGACGTATTTTGGTAGCTCCAAGTGAAAACACGCTAGCCCCTCGAAATAAATCTTCGACAAGAGCATACAGACTGGCTACCTGCGACTCCGACAAATCAGATCCGCAAGCATCGATCAATTTCGCGGCAATGTCTTTGACCATAGTAGTCGAATTGGTATTTGAAGTAATACGAATTGGTGCTTTGGGCTTCATTGGCAACTCCAGTATTCAAACCACAGTAGCCATCATCGCGTTGTGGATTCCACAACCAAGCCCATTTCAATTTAAAATATCTAACAACTTTGAGAATCTGATAGCATCAAGATATTTATCTTCTATCATCGAAACCGCCCGAACCAACTCAGGTGAGTCAGAAAAATGCGGATTATCCTTCAGTACCCCGGCAAGTTCATAAGCGGATCTAATATCTTTACGGTAGTAGACTCCCAGCATGTCGCACAAGTCCGCCATATAGTCAGCCTCATGGTTTAAAGCACTAATAACACTCAAACCTGATAACTGAGGCAAAGACGCAAAAGGATTAGGTAAATACTCCTTCTTGAAATTGACAGGATTATCTATGACCTTATAGAACGAGCCTAAGCCTTTCTCATCAAATACTATTTTTCCAAGACTGTTCCGATTGCCAATGCGGGATTTTACTTCGCTGAAAATTCCTCTTAATTCGTCAGAATCGCTCAATAACTGCTCAATGCATTTAGGTTTAGGGAAAAAACCCTGAACAACGACAACGTTATGAAGCCAGGGAAGATGTTCTTCACGGTATATACGCTTACCGTAATAATTGCCCGGCTCAGGGCTACGCCAATCATAAACAAGAACACCACGCTTAGGCTGCTTACCTTCAAGTGTGGTGATACTGTCCTTGAAGGACTTATATTCCTTCCTTGCTATATCAATACTGAATAGCTTACGAATAGCTTCTGGTGTTGTATATTCCATCAACGACCACAGGCAGCACTTATCAGTTTTTTAGTCGATGAATATTGCTCTACAACGGCTTTCTGAGCCGCTATGAATCTGGCCATCTCGTGCCAATTTTTATCGCATTTATCCTCTATAACCTCAAGCACACCACGACAGTACCCCGCTTGAAAAGAATCTGCTACAGATGTGAAGACTGCAGCCAGTTCTGATTTCTCATACTTTGTTTCATAGATATTCACCAGACTTACGCAGCCGTCTACAAAGGCAAGCCCCTTATCATTGTCAGAATAAGCATGTGCCGATACAAGAACCACCAACAAGCAAGCAATATGTCTCACAATCTTTCTCCAGTATTTAAAAACAGTTAACTCAACCAAAAACAAAGACATCAGGAAACAGACTCCTTCTGATACCGCTCCCCAACCTCCTCCCAGTCAACCTTCTCATCCTCATAACCATTGTCAGGTGTTTCATTCTTTTCAAAGGGTGCTGAAACATACAAAATCAACAACAAAAGAACCATTGAAACGAGAGAATCCTCATAACTTACACTTTCTATAAAAGACAAAATCTCAACCGTTGAGACACCAGCATAGAGCGCTTTAAGCACTTCTATATATTGCCATACCACCAGCAAAATAACCAAGCCACCAAGAAAGACCATAGTCCTGAATAATTGTCTGAATACATTAATACCTGAGCTGATGGCTGCAGTGACCAGTCTCTTTGACAAAAACAGAAAAGCAACGACAAAAGCCAACTCAATCTTTGAAATACTACTCAGCCCCCACCCATCTGAAAGCAGGTCAGTGAAAGTAAAATATACCTCAAACACTCCAACAACTCCTAGAAGCGCAAAAAAAATCCACTTTCCAAGTTGAAGTAGGGCCTTAGACAGAGCCATATCAGCTTTTTCAAATATACTTACATCTTCCATAATTCCATCCATTATTTAAAATAAAATCTTATTTTTATAAACTTTTATACAAATACTTCTGAAAACCCACAAAGATTTCCCGTATCCGTGCAGGCTTTCCAAGCTCACTCGCTGCATCTGCAATAGTTTTGTATTTCAGCTCCAGCAGGCTGCGCATTTTGTTGATTGAGAGTTCTTCCACACCATCTTCGATGTATTTACTCAATACGAAGTTGATAAACTCCAGCTGTTTGTAATCGCCATAATGGCTGATGATTGCCGGGCAGGAAATTTCCGCCCGGTCTTTGCGGGTGAGGGTTTCGTTGGCGTAGGCCACGTAGGCGAGTACATCGTAGACATCGCTGTCTTTGGCGTCGATCAGTTCTTTCATGCTGTCGAGTTTTTCAGCGTCGTATCCGGCTTCGGCAAGATTTTCCAGCAGCTTTTCGCGCTCGTGTTCCAGATCGTCGAGGTATTTGAGGAACAGCATCCAGCTGGCTGTTCGGTGTAATCCAGCTCGCTGGAGCAGCCAGCGTCTTTCCAGAGTACGTCGTCGATGGCTTTAAAAGTCTGTTCAAACATGTGTTCTCGTTGTCCTGTAGGCAGGCAACAGTTGTTGCCAGCGCTTGTTTTTTGTTTTTCAGCCACTCTGAGATCAGTGACTGACTGATCTCTGATGTCAGTCTTCTGCGCTCAATCCTCGGCAAAGTAATCCGAGTCTATCGCTTTCACCTGATACGTTTCTTTTACGCTGACGCCGAGGTTGTGTTTGATCATCAGTTCGGCCAGTTGTTTGCCGTCGATCAGTACCACCTTTTTCTCGATCAGTGATACGTATTCCAGTGCATCGCGGCTGAAGCGACTGGTGGTGATAAACACGCCTTTACGCGCGCGTTTCATTTCCAGCGCGCCAACAAATGCCTGTATATCCGGGCGGCCTACCGCAGCATCGGTGTAGCGTTTGGCCTGCAGGTAGATGGTTTCCAGCCCCAGCGGATCTTCGTTGATAATGCCGTCGATACCGCCGTCGCCAGTATACTGGGTTGCACTGCCGGAGTCCTTACTCCAGCCGCCATAGCCCATGGCCTGCATCATCTGCACGACCAGCACTTCGAAGAATTGCGGGGTTTGTTTTTTGACCAGTTCGATAAGGTCTTCAGCCAGCGCGCTGTTGAGGGTTTGCCAGGCGGATTTGATCTGTTCATCCGGCGTGGTGTCATCTTCATGCGCTGTTTTGGCTGCATCCGCTGACGCATCGGTTGCGTCTTTTGCAGGGCGGATAAATTCCAGAAACTCCGGGAACTGCTTCAGATAGCCATTATTGATAGCCTGACCAGACTGCAGCGCCTGCTGACCACGCTCGGTTATCTGCACAAACCCAGGCTTGGGAATGCTGAGCAAACCGGCTTTATGCAGATACGTTCTGGCCCAGCCCAGACGGTTAGAGACCACGGTGCGATTACCGGAACTGGCGATGGTTTCTGCCCGCTGCTCTTCATCTATTTGCAATGCATTACAGAGCGAGGTTTTTAACTCAGCCAATGAGTGCACCCGGCCATCGGCAATCTGGGCGACTAATGGCTGCATAAAGGCTTGGTAGTTCGGGATCGGCATTCCGTGTCCTTACAGGCGTTACTGCTTTTGGGCTGTGATTATACTGAGCGTTTCGTCAATGCCTATCCCTGATTTGGGGCGGGTTAATACGGCAGCACACTTCCATCCCAGTGCAGCAGGTGGCCGTGCTGTTCTGGTTGTAAATTGAGCAACACATCGCTGATGCGCTGCGCGGTTTGTTGCGGGGTGTAGAGTTTGCCGGCGGCGATATTCTGCTGAAACGGTGCCGACAGGCTGGTGTTGGTGGTGCCGGGATGCACGGCGGCAACCAGACAGTGCGGCGCTTTGCGCTGCCATTCTATGCTGAGGTTTTTTATAAACATATTGAGCGCGGCTTTGCTCATGCGGTAGCTGTACCAGCCGCCCAGCTGGTTGTCGCTGATGCTGCCGACCATCGCCGATAACGATAACCAGCGCAGCTGGCTGCCGCGTTTAATAAAGGGAGCCAGTGCCTGAGCGGTGTGAATATGGCTTATCACGTTGCTTTGCAGGCTGTGTTGCAGCCAGTCGGCGCTGAGTTCTTGCAGGGATTTTTCCGGGCCGTTTTGCGGGTTATGGAGTATGCCGTTGCAGACGATGACAGCATCGGGTGTGCCTTCGCGGCGGATAAAGGCCTGCAGCTCGGCCACGCTGTGCGGTTCGCGGGTATCGGTCTGGTAATGGGCGCTGGCGGCGGAGTCTGGCCCGCGGCCACTGCTGATTACGCGCACGCTCTGGGCGGTCTGTCCTTGCTCCTGACCCTGGCCCTGACTCTGTCCGTGATTCTGGCTCTGGCAGTGCTCAATTAAGGCTTTGGCGATTTCGCTGCCGCTTCCGGCAATCCACAATGTGCGCATGTTATGTCCTTTTTTATTTCTTTTTGCGGTTTAAAGCGGGCTGCCGCATTGCATTCAACCGGCGGCGACTCTACCTTATTGCAAACTGACACACAGAGTAAGGAACGTCCGCATGATTAAGGTGATTATCGAGCGCAATATTGCCGAGGGTATGGAATCTACCTATGAGCAGATTATGAAAACCATGCTGCGCACGATGGTTGAAGCACCGGGCTACACCTCCGGTGTTAACTATATCGATATGAAGAACAGCGCCCACCGGGTGATTATTACCACCTGGCAGAGCGAACAGGCGTGGGATATATGGAAGCATACCGAGCAGCGTGCGGCGCTGCTGGCTGCCATTAAGCCGATTCTGGTGGGCGAAGAGAAAATTACCCTGCTGACGGTGTGATGAACGATCTGTTTTTGTTCTGACATGCCCGGCCTGACAGCCAGCAGTGACACAGAGAGCAACCAGCAATGCCCGCCCTGTTTTCATGGCGGGCATTGTTGTTATAGGCATTGTTGTTTTAAAAGCCGCACTCTGCGAAAGCGAGAATTTTTGGGGAATGAGCGAGTGAGATGACGCGGCGAATGACCTTTGTGGAATAACACCTGTGGGAACGACTTTCAGTCGTGATGTTAGTTATCACGGCAAAAATGCCGTTCCCGCTGCAGTAATTTCGCGGGCATGGCCCGCTCCTACGGGAATGGCGACATTTTCAGATATGCGCGGCTGTTAATATCACAACAGGAATGCCGCTCCCGCTTCAATAATTCCGATGCCTGGGGAATAACATCTGTGGGAACGACTTTCAGTCGTGATGTTAGTTATCACGGCAAAAATGCCGTTCCCACAAATAATATGGTTTTATTTCGCGGCAAAATGCCGCTCCCACCAATAATAGGGCTTTAACTTCGCGGCAAAATGCCGTTCCTACAACTAATAGGGTTTTAACCAGCTTCAATAGACGTCTTTACGGTAACGCCCCTGCTGTTGCAGACGCTCGGTTGCGCGTTTGCCGAGCCATTGTTGCAGCAGCTGGTCGATGTCGCTGGCCATGCCGTCGCGGCTGCCGCAGACGTAGATCGCTGCGCCTTTTTTCAGCCATTGCAGCAGGCGTTTTTTCTCGCTGTTGAGGGCGTGTTGTACATAGCCGCTGTGGCTTCGTCCGCACTGCGCGGGCAGTTCTGCAGTGCCGGATGTGCGCGAGTAGCAGCGGTCGAGTTCAGTGAGTAGGCCGCTCTGATACCAGTGGTCGAGTTCCTGCTGCCAGATGCGGTCATGTTCCGGGCTGCGTTCACCAAACAACAACCAGCAAGGGGCCTGTGAGTTTTGCAGGCTGCGCTGTTTAAGGTGGGCACGCAGTCCGGCCAGGCCGGTGCCATTACCGATCAGTATCAATGGCACAGTCGTTGGCTGCGCATGAAAAGCAGGGTTACTGCGCAGGCTGAACAGGCTTGTGCTGCCGGGTTGCCATTGCTGGCACAGCCAGCCGGAGCCCAGTCCGGGCTCGCCGTTGTCATTATGTTGTTCGCGCACCAGCAGACGCAGATGATTCTCTTCTGGCAGGCTGGCAATGCTGTAATCGCGGTAGCGGTCAGCAAGCCATAAGCGGGCAATATCTCCGGCCTGCCAGGTGCTGTGCTGCGGCTTGCTCAGATGCAATTCATACAAAGCGGCCCCCGGACTGCCGGGGTTTAACCAACGCCGTTGTTCCAGTGTCAGTTCTTCTTTGGCGCTATCACAGCCTTGCGCAGTGTCAGCCACGGTAAAACCCTGCTCTGCCAGTTGCTGCTGCCATTGTTCAAGAGACTGGCGCTCCAGGCGATTCACGCACAGCGGGTCAAACATGGGTTGCGCACCGGCCTGTTGCAGCTGTTTGTGCAGCTGCAGACCAAAAGCGCAGAACTGCGGGTAGTCGTCGTCGCCCAGAGCGAGCACGGCGTAGCGTACGTTTTGCAGCACATGCTGCCCTTGCCGCTGACTGTGCTGCAGACGACGGAGAAAGTGCTGGCCATTGGTCGGCGCTTCACCATCGCCATAGGTGCTGGCAATGATCAGTAAACGATGGCTGACGGCCAGTTGCTGCGGGCTCATCTGGTTAAGGGGCAGCTGGTTAAGGGGCAGCTGGTTAAGGGGCAGCTGGTTAAGGGACAGCTGGTTAAGAGGCAGCAGGCTAACCGCCTCGCCGCCCTGCTCTAACTGCTGCGCTAAATCCCCGGCCAGTGCCGCTGCCGTGCCGCCTTCGCTGGCGTAGGCAACTACTACAGGATCAACCATCACAGGAGCAACAGCCAGATTGCGCTGCGCCGCACGGCGGTTATGCCAGCGCTGCCGCAGGGCTGTGCGGAAACACCAAAGGGTGAGCAGGCACCAGCCAAGTATCAGCAGCGTGGCCTGCTCCCAGGGTTGCAGAGAGATCATGATCAGTCCGGCAGAACCTCAAGCACGGCCACATAGCTGCCGCTGCGTTCGGTGGCCGGTTTTTGCGCTTTATTGTCTTTGTATTCGGCTTCCAGAAAGTAACGTCCGGCGCCGTTCCAGCGTACGGTGATTTCACCTTTGCTGTTGGTTTTCAGGGTGATGGCTTCCTGCGCATTGCGGTAGCGGGTGCCTTCGCGGATCAGGGTAACGTCGGCACCCTGTGCGGCTTCACCGTCGATCAGAAAACGGAAGCTGGCTTCTTCACCGGCAAACAGATCGTTCGGATGCGTGACGGCCACCAGCTCCAGTCCCTGCCCGCTGGCTGCCAGTGCGTTGCGGGATGGCGCACCCAGGGTGACAAAGGTTTCCATACGGCGGGAGGCCTGCGATACCACTAATTTTTCAGCGTTTTCCGGGACAGCTTTGGCAAAGCCTTCGGCGCTGTATTGCTCACCACGGCCCGGGTACATGCGGCGCTGTCCGTCTTCTTCCCACAGGGCGCGCAGACCGGATGAGGCGATAAACAGGCGGTAGGTACCTTCCTGTGTTAACGGCAGATCAAACACGCTGCGGTATTTGCCGGTGTGCAGATTTTCAACCTGGCCTTTGCTGCCGTCGGGATTGAGCACCTGTACGTCGCTGAAACGGCCGGGGTTGTAGTTGGCCAGAAAGATGTCATTGGATACCGCGGCATCAAAGCTGACCCAGCGGTTTTCACCGGACAGTACGGTTTCCTGCGGTACGATCCAGGCGCGGTGTGCCTGCACACTCAGACTGGCGGATACCAGGGCGCTGAGCAGCAGCGTTTTTAACAAATTTTTGTTCAACATGATGGTCTCCCGACTCAGGGTTGGATGCGCAGCGTAACGCTGCCCAGTTCTTCGGTTCCGGATTGTGTAACGCTGATTCCGCCGCCCTTGGTGCGGTTGGCGTCATTGGCGCTTGAATTCAACGGCCAGCTGAACGGCAGGTTGAGCACTTCACGTCCGCCCACTTCGCGCGCGGCTTCTGCGCGCAGGGTGTAATCACCTTCGTCCAGTTCATGCAGAGGCTTCGTGCCGAAGCGCAATTGCAGGCTGTGCTCGCCCGGCCCTTTGGTGGCGCCGGTAACGCCATCGACCGGCATTTGCAGCGTGCGGCCACTGCGACGCCACCACTGGCGCATGTCTTTCAGCCATTTCTCGCCTTCGTTATTGCGCATATCGGCGTCGTACCATACCGCCAGATTGGTCACCGCTTTGGTGCTGTTGTTTTCAATCCAGATGGCGACATAGGGCTTGTGATATTCGGCAACGTCGAGCTTGGGTATGGCGAGCGTTACGCTCAGTTCGGCGGCGTAAACAGACGGCACACTGATGCACTGTGCTGCGGCGAACAGTAATGCTGGCAGTGCCATACGCGGACTTACTTTGTTCATATCCATTCCTTTAATGCACACTCAAAATAATGATCAGCAGCGGGATAACCACACCCAGTGCTACCACCGGCCAGGTCGATGGGCGCTGGCGGGCGTAACGCATCAGCAGCCATAAACCGCTGAGCGAAAAAATCAGACACAACAGCGAAAAAATATCGATAAACCATGACCACAGCAGGCCGGTATTGCGGCCTTTATGCAGGTCGTTCAGGTACGAAATCCAGCCGCGCTCGGTGCGTTCGTAAAGCAGTACACCGCTGTCGGTTTCAATGCTCAGCCAGGCATCGCCGCCGGGTCTGGGCATGCCCAGATACACCTCATCGCCCTGCCATTCGGCAGCGGTGGATGGCACGCTGATGTTGTGCTCCTGCAGCAGCCATTGGCGCAGTGCCAGCGGTAACGGGCCTTCACTGCGACCCGACAGGGTTTTTAATAACGTGGCGGATAATTCGGTTTCCAGCGTTACCGTTACCGGCTCGGCTTTGATATCCGCCGCGTGATTTAGCGTAATGCCGGTAAGGGCAAACAGAATCATGCCCACCAGACACAGTGCCGAGCTGATCCAGTGCCACTGGCGCAGGCTGCCGAAAGCAGTTCCTAAAACAGTGCCGAAGGCAGACAGGCGGGCTGAAAAATATCGGGTCATCTGGAATGCATCATGGCTAAGACTGAACAGACGGTTGCTCTGAGGCCGGGCATTCTAACAGGAATAATATTAATACGAATAATTTGCATTACATTATTTACACTTCTATTCACTTATTTCTCATTAACAGAAGCCTCCGCTGGCTAAAACGCTCTGCTGATTCAATCTCCAGCAACACGTACCGAGCCTTAAAAACCGAGCCTTAAAAACCGAGCCTTAAAAACCGAGCCTTAAAAACCGAGCCTTAAAAACCGAGCCTTAAAAACCGAGCCTTAAAAACCGAGCCTTAAAAACCGAGCCTTAAAAACCGAGCCTTAAAAACCGAGCCTTAAAAACCGGGCCTAAAAAAACGGCCCTTCAAAAGAAGAGCCGCCTTATACGCCTGCCTGTATTTACTGCGGCATGTGCCGTGGATCAGAACTGATAGTTCACACCCAGCCACAGGTTGCGGCGCTTGTCTTTGTTGTTGTAATCGTCGATGTAGGTGATCTCGCCGTCGTCATCGTAATCACCATCAGCAGCATCGCCTTCAACCCCATCCTCAAAGCGGGTTTGGTAGCTGGTGAAATCTTCATCCAGCAGGTTATTGATGCGGCCGTTAACGCTCAGGTTGGCGCTGATTTCATACGACGCACCGAGGTGCAGCACGTTGTAGTTTTTGAAGTACAGCGCGTTGCCGTCTTCGTCAACATCGCGAAAGCGTGACGAGCGGGTTTCGCTGGTCAGGTAGACGTTGGCTTTGTCGTTGATGTCCCAGCCCAGCGTCAGGTTCGACATGTGCTTGGCGCTGTTGGTCAGCGGCTGACCTTTTTCATTACCGGACAGTTGCTTGCTGTCGGTATAGGTGTAGTTGGCACGCAGTGACAGCGCCTCACTCATCTGCCAGCGGGCTGCGACTTCGGCACCGCGCACCAGCGCTTCGTCGATGTTGATTTTCTGACTGTAGGTGCTGTAGTTCAGCGTTTCGTACTCGCCCAGATTTACGCACGGCTTAGCACCGTTAGTGCTGGCGCAGGTTGGCACCCGGTCGCCACGAGCGATTTTGTCTTTGAACTTGTTATGGAAAGCGGTGATGTTGAAATTATGACCCCCTTCCATCGCTTCCCAGTACAACGCCAGTTCGCTGTTGACGCTTTTTTCCGGCTCCAGATCCGGGTTACCGGCAAACGGACTGGTGCCCTGCCCGCCGAAGCCGGTGATGCCGTTAAACAGATCGGTGGTTTTCGGGGTTTTGTAACCGGTAGCCACGCCACCTTTCACGGTCCAGCTCAGGTCAAGGTTGTACACACCGTACAGGCGCGGACTGACATTGCTGCCGAACACATCATGATTGTCGTAACGCACACCGGTGGTAAGAGTGAAATCGTCGAGCATTGACCAGTTATCTTCAGCGAACAGCGAGTACATGGTGAAATCGGACGTTTCACTGCCAGCGTCACCGCCTTCCAGACCAAACACACCGTCTTTTAATTCAGCAACAATCACCTGGCCGCCGACCACCACCTGATGGTGACCATAGAAGTCGTTGACCGGCATATCGACCTTGGCATCCAGGGTGTATTGGCTGCTTTCCATGGTGCGCTTAGGACGCGGCAGGAAGGTCTCAGCGGCAATGGTCTTGCGCTCGTCAACGCTCAGGCCGGTATAAGCGCCGGTGCCGTCGTACATTTGTTGCAGCAGCTCGCGTTCAGACACCGAGAAAGGCACCGTGCGGCCTTCGTTGGCGGTAGAAATATGCTGCAGCGACACCCAGCTGCTGCCGAATGACCATTCGCCTTCATGGGCAATGGCCCACTGATCACGGGTAAATTCCTGATCTTTGGCATAACCGACGCGCGGTTGTACCTGACCACCACGGGCACGCCAGAGGGTATCGATGCTGTCGACCGTACCCAGCGGGAAGCTGCCATCGGCTAATGGTTTGTTGTCGTAGGTCTGCTTCGACTGATCAATATCGAAGGTCAGCGTCTGATTGGTGGCAGGCTTCCAGTTCACGCCAAAGCCCAGATTGGTGTTGGTGTTGTCGGTGGTTTTACCGCCAGAACCAAAGCCCAGGGTGCGGGTGTGGCTGACACCAGCCGGGTCGGTTGCGTCTTCGTATTCAGGCTCTGACGCATCGCGCTGATAAAAACTACCGCGCAGTTCAATACCCAGCACATCTTTGATGGCAGGCCCCATCAGGCTGAAATCGGCGGTGGTGTCGTTGCCGTACTCGTCCTGTTCCTGGAATGAGCGCCCCAGCGTCACAGAGCCTGCCCATTCGTCGGTGACTTTTTTAGTAATGATGTTAATCACGCCACCCAGTGCATCGGCACCGTAGAGGGTTGAGGCCGGGCCACGGATCACTTCGATGCGTTCAATCGCATCCAGCGGCGGTACATGGTTAAACTGATTACCGCCGAAATTATTCGGATAAATATCGCCGTGGTTGTTCTGGCGGCGACCGTCGATCAGCAGCAGAGTGTAATCCGCTCCCATGCCACGGATACTGACTGAACCCTGGCCGGTTTTATCGCGGGTTTCGCCAATATCCACACCTTCCAGTTCGCGCACGGCATCCAGCAGTGTCATATAGGGGCGGGAGCGCAAATCTTCCTGGGTAATCACAGAAATACTGGCTGGTGCTTCAACGACTTTCTGCTCAAAACCGGCGGCCGAGACCACCATCTTACTGAGATCGACAGAATCTTTTTCTGTCTGATCTGCCTGTACAGAGAAGCTGGCCAAGGCAATGGCAGCCGGTAATACAGCCTGGCGCCAAAAAGTCGGTCTGATCATTGTGTTATCCCCTGTTAAACACATGCTGGTCATAAATCAGGCTTTTCTGACAAGCCCATCAAAAACGCAGCGCATGCTAACAAGAATAAAAACCATTTACGAATAGTTTTTATTTAGATAGGGAATTAAATCTCATTCATACTGTCTGGCCGACCAGCTCCACGCCAACCATCTCCGCGCCGATGGTCTCCACATTGGCACGAACAAACGCCGCCACCGCAGCGGCGGCCTGCTGCATATGCTGCTCATGACTGAAGCCGGATTTTTTCCGCGGTTTTAAGTCGTGATCGCCGTCTTCCAGCCATAACCACTGCAGCGCGGCATTCAGGGCATAGCCATCCACTTCGTCTTTATTGCCCAATGCATCGCGCGTGCCCTGCACAATCAGCAGAGGTTGCTGCAACTGTTGCAGGTGGCCTGTGCGCAGCGATTCAGGCTTACCGGGCGGATGAAACGGATACCCCAGACAGGCACAGCCACGGATCAGGCTGACAACCTCATCCTGTTCTCCGGCTTCCTGCATTAATAAAGAAGCCACCCGACCGCCCATGGATTTTCCGCCAATGACACAGGGACGGCCTAATTGTCCAATTAATGCGCGGTAATCATCCAGCAGTGCCGGCATACGCTGCGGCGGGCGACGTTTACCATCAATGGCGCGCTGTTCCATATAGGGAAAATCAAAGCGCACCACGCACACCCCCTGCGCGGCAATGAGTTGTGCCATCTGTTGCATAAATTCGCTGTCACTGCCGGCTCCGGCACCGTGGGCAAAGATAAACAGCGGATGCGCTAAGTGACCGTTAACTGTGTATTTTTTGTTCATTTAAATCTCGTTCAGACATGGCCTTCAGGGAAAATTGTCTCATGACTTGCAATTGTGTTTCCTGTCCCCAACGCTTCTTGCGCTATATCAAGATTCAGCGTTGCCACTTCCTTATGATTTGCTCAACCGTCATCAGGATAACTTACAGCTATTCTGTAGCGGCAGAGAGTGTGGGCTGTTTGCTGGAGCAAACCATCAGACGATGGTGAGAGACGTTCTCAGTTAGCTGTTCATAAGCTCCATAAAAGCAGGATAACCTGCTGTAAAATCTGGTGTTTTTCGGGTGTTTGATTGCAAATAGCAGCATCAAACACCATAATTGCGCCGATTTTTTTAACCCTCAATCCTCGCTGTTAAATGGAATCTGATCATGAGCACAGCATTTGACCATCCCGAGTACAACTACAAGGTGGTAAGACAATTTGCCATCATGACCGTAGTTTGGGGCATTGTTGGCATGGCGGTCGGTGTACTTATCGCTGCCCAGCTGGCTTGGCCTGCACTGAACTTTGATACGCCTTGGCTGTCTTTCGGTCGTTTACGTCCGTTGCACACCAATGCGGTTATTTTTGCTTTCGGTGGTTCTGCACTGTTTGCAACTTCTTACTACATTGTGCAGCGCACCTGTCGTACGCGTCTGTTCTCGGACACGCTGGCAAGCTTCACGTTCTGGGGCTGGAATGCTGTGATCGTTGCAGCGGCTATCACTCTGCCAATGGGTCTGACCTCTACCAAAGAATACGCTGAGCTGGAATGGCCAATCGATATTCTGGTTACTCTGGTATGGGTTTCTTATGTTGTGAACTTCCTTGGCACACTGGCTATCCGTAAAGAAAGCCACATCTACGTTGCCAACTGGTTCTTCGCAGCCTTCATGATCATGATTGCGATCCTGTACGTCGGTAACAACCTGGCCGTACCGGTATCTCTGACCAAATCTTACTCCATCTGGGCCGGCACCATTGATGCCATGATCCAGTGGTGGTGGGGCCATAACGCGGTAGGTTTCTTCCTGACTGCAGGCTTCCTGGGGATTATGTATTACTTCGTGCCTAAGCAGGCTGGCCGTCCGGTTTACTCTTACCGTCTGTCCATCGTGCACTTCTGGGCACTGATCTCTATCTACGTATGGGCCGGTGCTCACCACCTGCACTACTCTGCTCTGCCTGACTGGGCTCAGACTTCCGGTATGGTTATGTCTCTGATCCTGCTGGCACCAAGCTGGGGCGGTATGATCAACGGTATGATGACGCTGTCCGGTGCCTGGCACAAACTGCGTAACGACCCGATCCTGCGCTTCCTGGTGGTATCTCTGTCTTTCTACGGTATGTCTACGTTCGAAGGCCCGATGATGTCAATCAAGACCGTAAACGCGCTGTCTCACAACACTGACTGGACCATTGGTCACGTTCACTCCGGTGCTCTGGGCTGGGTTGCGATGGTATCTATCGGTGCTCTGTACCACCTGATCCCTATCATGTTTGGCCGTAAAGCCGGTGACATGCACTCCGTTAAACTGATCAACGTTCACTTCTGGCTGTCCACCATTGGTACCGTACTGTACATCGCAGCGATGTGGGTAAACGGCATCATGCAGGGTCTGATGTGGCGTGCAGTTAACGCTGACGGCACCCTGACCTACAGCTTCGTTGAATCCGTAGAAGCCTCTCACGGCGGCTATGTGGTTCGTGTACTGGGTGGCGCACTGTTCCTGACCGGTATGCTGATCATGGCTTACAACGTGTTCATGACGGTACGCGCTGCCAATAAAGAAGCTGGCAACGCAGTCGCAGCACAGGCTTAAGGAGTACTGAAACATGATTAAGCACGACAATATTGAGAAAAGCCTGCCGTTGATGGTGGTGATGATCGTCATCGCCCTGAGCTGGGGCGGCATGGCGGAAATTGTTCCACTGTTCTGGCACAACGACACCAACAAGCCGGTTGAAGGCCTGGAACCTTACACTGCGATGCAGCTGGAAGGTCGTGACATCTACATCCGTGAAGGTTGTCACGTATGTCACACCCAGATGGTTCGTCCGTTCCGTGCAGAAACCGAACGTTACGGCCCATACTCCACTGCCGGTGAATCGGTATACGAGCATCCGTTCCTGTGGGGTTCCAAGCGTACCGGTCCTGACCTGGCTCGCGTAGGTGGCCGTTACTCTGATGAGTGGCACCGTGCACACCTGTACAACCCACGTGACGTTGTACCTGAGTCCATCATGCCGTCTTACCCATGGTTGTTTGAAGATAAGGTCGATGGCCGCCTGACTCCGAAGAAAATGGAAGCTCTGCGTATGGTCGGCGTACCGTACACCGATGCCGACATCGAAGGTGCTAAAGAGGCCGTTGACGGCAAACGTGAAATCGAAGCTCTGGTTGCTTATTTGCAGCACCTGGGCACTGTAGTCACTAAACGGTAAATCCCATGGATATTAACGACGTGCGCGGTTTGGGCAGCGTTTTCGCCCTGATAGCTTTTATCGGCATCTTCTGGTGGGCCTATGGCTCCAGCCGTAAAAAGCGTTTTGATAACGATGCTCAGATTCCATTTCTCGAAAACGAAGAAATGCCAGCGCACGACGATAAAGATCGGAGTAAATAAATATGTTAAGCACTTTCTGGCAAGTGTGGGTTGCAGTCATCGTACTGGGATCCATGATTGGTTGCGGCGTACTGATCATGTACACCAGCCGCGGCCAGCGTAAAGAAGAAACCGACCAGACAACTGGTCATGACTACGACGGTATTCAGGAACTGGACAACCCGCTGCCACGCTGGTGGGTATTTATGTTCTGGGCAACCATCGTGTTTGGTTTTGGCTATCTGGGCGTGTATGGCCTGGGCAACGTTAATGGCCTGCTGACCGTTGAAGTTGATGGCGAACAGGTTGCCTGGTCTTCTACCAACCAGTGGAAAGCGGAAGTACAGAAGTTCGATGCAGACATCGCACCGCTGTACGCCAAGTACACCGCCACTCCGGTTGAAGAGCTGGCCAAAGACGCAGACGCTCTGCAAACAGGTCAGCGCCTGTTCAAGAGCAACTGCGCTGTGTGTCACGGCTCGACCGCTAAAGGCGCTCAGGGCTTCCCGAACCTGACCGATAACGATTGGCTGTACGGTGGCGCTCCTGAGAACATCAAGCATACTCTGACTTACGGTCGTCAGGGCGCGATGCCTGCATGGGGTGGCGTTCTGGGTGAAGAAGGTACTACAGACATGGTGAACTACGTTCGCAGCCTGTCTGGCCTGAAGCACGATGCCGAAGCCGCTGAAAAAGCAGCACCGAAGTTCCAGCAGCTGTGTATGGCTTGTCACGGTGCGGATGGTAAAGGCAGCCAATTGGTTGGCGCACCAAACCTGACTGATGACATCTGGTTATATGGCGGTTCTTCCAAGCAGATTGAGTTCACTCTGAAGCATGGTCGTAACGGTAAAATGCCAGCGCACCTGGAAATTCTTGGCAACAACGCTGAAGCCAAGATCCATCTGCTGACCACTTACGTTTACTCGCTGTCTCATCAGCAGTAAGCGCAGCAAGACCCCGGACAGGCAAAACCAGCCGGGGTTGAGCTAAGGCAATAAAAACAGAAAAAAGCGGCTTAATGCCGCTTTTTTCGTTATAGCGACAAGCAACACGCTATATAATTGCTGCGTTATATAGAGCGCTGTGGAGCCCTGCTCCGTCTCTGGTTTCGCCAAGCGCCATCATGCACATCCAACCAAGGTGATTTGCCGTTATGAGTAATATTCCGGTCAAAGATGTCACACCAAAAACCCAAAGCATGTATGAAAAACGTAAAAAGATTTACGTGCGTGAGATTGAGGGTTTTTTCCAGAAATTACGCACATGGTCGCTGTGGGCATTAATGCTCGGTTACTTCGGCAGCGCCTGGCTTAACTGGGAAGGCCGACAGGCCATTCTGTTTGATTTACCGGCGCGCCAGTTCCATATTTTTGGCGTCACCTTCTGGCCGCAGGATTTTATGCTGCTGTCGTGGCTGTTAATTATCTGCGCCTTTGGTCTGTTCACCATTACCAACCTTGCTGGTCGTATCTGGTGCGGTTATACCTGCCCACAGTCGGCCTGGTCGTTTATTTTTATGTGGATTGAAGAGCGTACCGAAGGTACCCGCAACGCCCGCATGAAACTCGATAAAGAACCGATGAGTGCGAGTAAATTCCGCAAAAAAGCGCTTAAGCATACGTTGTGGATGATCATTGCCATCTGGACCGGCATAACCTTTGTGGGCTACTTCACTCCAATCCGCGAACTGGTGCCCGACTTCTTCACCCTCAACATTGGTGGCTGGGGTCTGTTCTGGATTGCCTTCTTCACCGTGGCCACCTACATCAACGCCGGTTGGATGCGAGAACAAGTCTGCATTTATATGTGCCCATACGCTCGCTTCCAGTCAGTGATGTACGATCCGGATACCCTCGCTGTGTCTTACGATGTAGATCGTGGCGAACCACGTGGAAAACGCAGTAAAAAAGAAGAAAATGCCGCCGAACAGGATCGTCTCGGCGACTGTGTCGACTGCTCGCTGTGTGTTCAGGTTTGTCCGACCGGCATCGACATCCGCGATGGCCTGCAATATCAGTGTATCGGCTGCGCTCTGTGCATCGATGCCTGTGACTCCATTATGGAAAAACTGAACAAGCCGAAAGGCCTGATCCGTTACACCACCGAGAATGAACTGGAAGGCAAGAAAACCCATTTCTTCAGGCCGCGATTGGTGGGTTATGCCGCGCTGCTGCTGATTATGATGGGCGCATTTGTCTACGCCATCGGCACCCGTACACCGTTCAAGCTGGACATTGAACGTGACCGTGGCGCGCTGTACCAGATGACGGCCAACGATACCGTCACCAATGCGTACACGCTGAAGCTGATTAATATGTCGCAAAGCCCGAAAACCTATACCCTGAGCCTGGATGGCATGGAAGGTATGAAAATGGATGCGCCAACCACTCAGTACCTGCGCGTGAACGAGCTGAAAGAAGTGCTTCTGACCATCGAAATTGATCCGGAAGAAGTGCACATGCCAGCCAGCCGTGTGGATATTGAATTCGTCATCACCGATGCCGATACCGGCGAAGAAGTGGCGCGCGAAGAAAGCCGCTTTATTGCACCACGCAGTTAATTTGTGGAAAAAGATTCGCCGCCACGGAACCATGACCCGTGTCAGCGAATCTGACAAATCCAAACTGGAGACTGACCGTCCAAGTGGTTAAACTTGGGCGGTTTTTTTTATCCCGCCCGATGCCGATTGAGAAGTCTATGAACACCGAATCCAAAGAACACGCTCCCTGGTACAAAGAACCCATGGTGTGGCTGGTTGCGGGTATTCCGCTGCTGTCTATCTGCTGGGGTTTTGTGATGCTGACACTCGCCCTCGAGTCCAAAGATTCTCTGGTAAGCGACAGCTATTACAAAGACGGCGTCAGCTATACCGAAAACGTTGAAGCCGATGCTCATGCCGCCCGCCTGCAGATCAAGGCCGACCTGACGTTCACCGCAGACGAAGTCCACCTGACCCTGAACGGTTATCTGGACGAAGAACCCGCCACCCTGCAACTGCAATTGATTCACCCGACCCTGCAGGACCGTGACGTAACCGTACTGCTGCAACGCCTGGGTGACGGCCATTACGCCGGCGTCAATGAACTGGTATTACCGGAACGCCGCCATATCTGGCTGCTCAGCCACGAACAGCAATGGCGTATCCGCGGCACCGAACGGATCGAAGCAGACAAGGTTATTAATTTACACGCCAAATGAATGCACATTCAGCCCAAGAGCGCTGCTTTCACTGCGGTGAAGCCACCACCGAAGGTGAGCGCTGGTCAACCCTGGTTGATGGCCAACGGCAGCCGATGTGCTGCCCGGGCTGTAAAGCCATTGCCGAAACCATCGTCGCCAGTGGCCTGAAAGATTATTACCGCCACCGTACCGAATTGCCGGAGTTATCACCGGCCGAGCTGGAAGACAGCGATCTTTCTGCACGCGAATCCCTCACGCTGTATGACAGCGAAGCCCTGCAACGCCGCTTTGTCGCTCATTTGAGTGGCAATCAACAAGGCGAAGCGGAAGCCACTTTTATTATCGACGGCATCAGCTGTGCCGCCTGCGCCTGGCTGATTGAGCACCGCGTCGGCCAGTTGCCCGGCGTAAAAAACGCCGTGTTAAATCTGTCAAACCACCGTTTGGTGGTGCGCTGGCAGTTCGACCAGATTGCCGTATCCAGTATTGCCGAGGCGATTTACCGCCTGGGCTACAAAGCCTCGCCTTTTTCGGCCACCGAACAGGAAGAGCAACGTCACCGCGAGGGTAAACTGGCCATCCGCCGCCTGGCCGTTGCCGGTATCGGTACCATGCAGGTGATGATGATGGCCGTACCGCTGTACGTTGGTATGGCCGAGCAATACGAGTTTTTTATGCGCCTCGCCTCGATGGTGATGACCCTGCCGGTGGTGATGTTCAGCGCCCGGCCGTTCTTTACCGCCGCCCTGCGTGATCTGCGCACCCGTCACCTGACAATGGATGTGCCGGTGTCACTGGCCATTGTGCTGGCATTTTGTTCGAGCATCTGGAGCACCCTGAATCAGGGTATCGAGGTCTATTTTGACTCGGTCTGTATGTTTACCTTTTTCTTGTTACTCGGCCGCTTTCTGGAAATGCGCGCCCGTCACCGGATGGGTAAAGCCGGTAATAATCTGTTGACGCTGCTGCCCAACATCGCGCTGAAAGTTGGTGACGACGGTGTCGAGCACGTCATCGCCAGTGAAGATATCCGTATTGGTGACGTGCTGCGTCTCAAACCCGGCCATGCAATTCCGGCTGACGGCGTGGTGATGGAAGGCCGCAGCTCGGTCGATGAAGCCGCACTCACTGGCGAATACCTGCCCATCAGCAAAAAAGCCGGTGATCGCCTGATCGGCGGTACGTTTAACGTCGAGAGTCCGCTGCTGATGAAGGTTACCGCCACTGGCGCCGAAGCGCAGTTGTCGACCATCATGCGCCTGATGGATCGTGCCCAGCAGGAAAAACCGCGCGCGGCGCTGCTGGCCGACAAAATTGCCAGCCACTTTGTTGCGGCAGTCCTGATCATTTCCAGTTCGGTCTTCACCTTCTGGTGGCTGCAAGGTAATGAACACGCCTTTTTTATCGCCCTCAGCGTGTTGGTAGTTACCTGCCCCTGCGCTCTGTCACTGGCCACGCCAACCGCTCTGACGGCGGCAACAGCCGCACTGCGCGAACGTGGCCTGCTGATCAGCAAAGGCCATGTACTGGAAGTGCTGCCACAGATTAACCGTGTGGTATTCGATAAAACCGGCACCCTGACCCAGGGCAAATTAACCCTCGAGCAGGTCGAACCTCTGGCGGATCTGGATGCAACCCAGGTGCTGGCGCTGATCGCCGGATTAGAGAAGCACTCGACTCATCCGATTGCCCGTGCCTTCCGCGCTATTAAATCCGCGGCGGTAGAGAACACCGAACAAACCGCGGGTCAGGGTATCAGCGGCCAGTGGAACGGTCTGACCCTGCGTTTTGGCCGGGCTGATTATGCCTGGCCTGCCGCCCCCTGGCGGAACCCGACAGCAACGCAGCCGGTCAGTGGCTGTTACTGGCCAGCGACCAGCAGCCTCTGGCCTGGGTACGCCTGAACGACAGCCTGCGCCGCAACGCGGCGTCGATTGTCAGCGGTCTGCAACAGCGCGGTATTGCTGTCTCTCTGCTGACCGGCGACCCCGGCGCATCCGGTCAGGTGGTGGCTGATGCACTGGGTATTACCGATCTGCAGACCGGTGTCTCGCCAGAGCAGAAACTGGCGGCGGTACGCGCCTGGCAGCAGGCGGGTGAACGGGTCATGATGGTGGGTGACGGTATTAACGATGTGCCGGTTCTGGCCGGTGCGGATATTGCTCTGGCCGTTAACGAGGCCACCGATCTGGCCAAAACCAACGCCGATGTCATGCTTACCAATGGCCGTCTGGAAACCTTACTGACCGCTCTGGATGGTGCTACCAAGACGCGCCGTATTATTGCCCAGAACATCGGTTGGGCTTTGCTGTACAATCTCATCGCACTGCCGGTGGCGGCCGCAGGCTTTGTTCCGCCCTGGGCTGCAGCGATTGGTATGTCATTCAGTTCGCTGCTGGTCGTTACCAACGCCCTGCGCCTGAACCGTTTGCCAGCTCCTGACTCCTCTGAGGTTTGATCGATGGATATCATTTACATCCTGGTACCGCTGTCTCTGCTGCTGATCGGCATTGCTGTACTGATCTTTTTCTGGGCGGTGAAAAGCGGCCAGTTTGAAGACATGGAATCCCCCGCCCACCGCATTCTGTTCGATGACGATGAACCCGTCAGCCGTCCGCGCAACGACACACAAGACGATAAGCCGTCCGACAAACCATGATTGAACCGCTCTCGCTGCTGACCGCGTTTCTGCTCGGCCTGTTTGGTTCCAGCCACTGCCTGGTAATGTGCGGCGGGATTGCCGCCGCCATTGGCAGCAACGCCGGCACGCAACGTGTACGCGTGACTCTGCTGTTTAACGCCGGACGCATACTCAGTTACAGCATCGCCGGATTGATTGTCGCCAGCGCCGGCCTGTGGCTGCAGAGCCAACACCAATGGCTGATGCTGGTATTGCGCACGCTGGCGGCACTGATGCTGATCCTGATGGGCCTGTATATTGCCCGCTGGTCATTAATGCTGACCCGTATCGAACAACTGGGTCAGGGAGTCTGGAAATACCTGCAGCCTCTGACCCGCCGTTTTATGCAGTCACCACGCGCGATTGATCGCTTGTGGCTGGGCATGCTCTGGGGCTGGCTGCCCTGCGGCCTGATTTACAGCACGCTGAGCTGGGTTGCCGCTAATGGTCAGCCATTACTCGGCGCGGCGGCCATGTTCGCCTTTGGTCTGGGTACCCTGCCGGCGCTGTTTGCCAGCACACTGGCGGCCAATGTTCTGACGCCGTTTCTGAGCAATAACCGCGTGCGTCAGGTTGCCGGAGGATTACTGATAGGATTTGGCCTGTGGACGGCCGCTTCGGTCTGGCTGCTTTCTTGACAGATCGCGCGCTAATGCCGAACATAGCCGCAACTGTTGCACTTGTTACCTACTCCAGTGTTGGAGTTTTACTCAGGAATCAGTCATGAAAACGACACCCGTTGCGCCTGCTCCCATGCGGGGCACTCAACCACACTGCCAGACCTGCTCACTGAATGCACTGTGTCTGCCACTGTCCCTGAACGATTCCGATATGGAGCGCCTCGACGATATCATCCGCCGCGGTCGCCCGATTCAGAAAGGCCAGCTGCTGTTCCAGCAAGGCGAAGCGTTTCAATCCGTCTTTGCGGTCCGCACCGGCGCTCTGAAAACCTACACATTAGCCAGTAATGGCGAAGAACAGATTACCGGTTTCCACCTGGCCTCAGAACTGGTCGGTCTGGCCGGCTACGATAACGGCAACTATCCGCTGACCGCCAAAGCACTGGAAACCACCACCGTGTGTGAAATTCCGCTGCAACAACTCGACACCCTGGCCGATGATCTGCCCGATTTACGCAAACAGTTAATGCGCACCATGGGCACTGAAATCCGTCACGACCAGAACATGATGCTGCTGCTCAGCAAAAAGAACGCCGAAGAGCGCGTCGCCTCTTTCCTGATTGATATTTCTCAGCGTTACTCACGCCGCGGCTTCTCGGCCAGCCACTTCCGCCTGCCGATGTCACGGGTGGATATCAGTAATTATCTGGGTCTGGCGGTTGAAACCATCAGCCGGGTTTTTACCCGCTTCCAGAAAAACGGTCTGATCGAAACTCAGGGCAAAGAAGTGATCCTTCAGGACGCCGATATGCTCTATGAGCTGGCGGGCCTGAACACTGACAAAGAGTGCGCCGTTCATCCGCAGGAATAAGCAACCCTCAGCCGCACGTTGAAAACCGGTCACTGACCGGTTTTTTTATGCCTGTATTTTCATTCGTTAACTCAGGTCACGGTGGTACGGGAAATGCTTTGTCTGTAGTAAAGGCTGAACGGATGTTATTTTTCTGGCGCCGGTTTCCAATCATTCTATTGGCAATTGGTATAAAACGGCGGCAGATAAACCAATCTGATCTAAGATTGCAGAATAGCGTCATTCAGCCGATATGACGTATAAGGAGGTGACCATGGGCATCTGCGCAAGCGAATTAACCCGCTGGGTAATCCAGCCAACCCTGCAGCGTATTGGCGTAACCGCGCCGATGGCCTGTACTCTGCTGCTGGCGACAGCCGCACAGGAGTCGGCGCTGGGATCTCACCTGAAGGTCGCTGGCCAACGCGGCCTGGGCATTTACCGTATTCACAGCCTGACCCATCGTCATGTATGGGATGCTTATCTGGCGCAACAACCGGAATTGGCCAGCACCGTACGCGGCCTTGCCAGTCAGCATGACTTTCTGAATCATCCCCACGCCGAACTGACCACCAACCTGTCGTATGCCACCGCCGTTGCCTGGTTCATTTATGCCCGCAATGGCGATTTCGTGTTACCGGAAACAGCCACCCCGGAACAGCTTGCCCGCTTATGGAAGCGGTTTTACCACCCTCGCAGCAGCGTCAGCATTGAAGACTTCTGCGCCAACGTTGCCGAAGTCAGCGCCCTGCTCGACCGTGCCGCCTGAGCAGGCGACAACCCTTTCTGCTTACGCCCACAGACGGCGACTTTCCCTACAGAATTAACTGCCAGAACTGCGCAGGCGGTTCCTTCACCCGGTGCATTCTGCTATAAAGCGGGCGCAATTATTCAGGGTGTTTTTATGATCGAATCCGCTGCCGAGCGCAAAGAGCAACTCGAGTTCAACAAACTGCAGAAGCGCCTGCGCCGTAATGTCGGCAAGGCCATTGAAGACTACCGCATGATCGAAGACGGCGATAAGGTTATGGTTTGCCTGTCCGGCGGTAAAGATTCGTACACCATGCTCGATATTCTGCTGAGCCTGCAAAAAAGCGCGCCGATTCATTTTGATATCATTGCCGTGAATATGGACCAGAAACAGCCCGGTTTTCCGGAGCATATCCTGCCGCAATACCTGACCGAGCTGGGCGTTGATTTTCATATTGTGGAAAAAGACACTTACAGCGTGGTGAAAGACATCATTCCGGAAGGCAAAACCACCTGTGGCCTGTGCTCGCGCCTGCGTCGCGGCACCCTGTATGGTTTCGCCGAGAGCATCGGTGCCAATAAAATTGCCCTTGGCCATCACCGTGATGACATCATCGAAACCCTGTTTCTGAATATGTTCTATGGCGGAAAACTCAAAGCGATGCCGCCTAAGCTGTTAAGCGACGATCAGAAACACGTACTGATCCGCCCGTTGGCTTATTGCAAAGAAAAAGACATTGAAAAATTTGCCGAGGCACGGGGCTTCCCGATCATTCCGTGCAACCTGTGCGGTTCGCAGGAAAATCTGCAACGCCAGAACATTAAGATGATGCTGGAACAGTGGGACAGAGAGCAGCCGGGGCGCAGCGAGAATATCTTTGCCGCTATCTGTAACGTGGCACCTTCGCAATTAGGTGATACTCAGCTATTTGATTTTGTCACCCTGCAGGATAAGCAGGACAAAGGTCATCTGTTTACCCGTCTGGATGTCGTTCAGATCGACTGATCTGACTGCTTTTTTTGCCGGCAAAAAAGAAAAGGCGGTCACAAACCGCCTTGCAACATGCTGGTGACCAGCAGCTGATAATCCCCCGGCCCTTTCACGATAAACTCCATTTTATAGCGCCGGTCGGTAATGATGGACTCCGCCAGCGCTGTCAGGTGACAGGCCGCACTGCTGAGTTCCGGCTGCGGCATTTGCAGACGGACCTGATACTGCTCTTCCAGCTCTTTTACCCGTACCGTTGAAATGGCCTGAGTTTCGCTACCGGCAATGCCTTTACGGATCCATTGCAGATAAATACCGTGCGGACCTTTGAAATTAGTGCGGACGACACGGATATATCCCTCTCCGGCATCGGACTTCCACGGGCAGACCCGCTGCACCTGATCAATCCAGACCGGCATTTTATACACGCCGGCAAAGGGCCAGGTTTCGCCCTCTTCGGCCGCAGACTGAGCGTTGGCTGTAACGTCCGCAGCTTTAACAGCAGCAGCCATCGGCCAGAACAGCAGCAAAACGGTAATAACGCGTGCTAATGTCATAATGATCCTCCTGCCATTAAGCCTAGCAGCGATCTGTCTCAGCGCTCTGCCTGATGATGCCCGGCCTCAGGCCGAAAACACCGCCTGATTACTACCGCCGGCATCCCACGACGGACGCTGATAACACACACTGAGAATGTAAAAGGTCTCCTCACCTTTCGGCAGTCGCACGGTGACTTCGTCATCAATGCGCTTACCTAATAGCCCCCGCGCCAGCGGCGCATCGACGCTGATATAGCCGCGCTTGAGGTCAATTTCGTCCTCGCCCACCAGACGATAGCGGTGGACGTTTTCCTCATCGTCTTCCAGTTCCAGCCAGGCACCAAAAAAGACTTTCTGCGGATCGGCCGGCAGCCGATCCACCACCGTCAGAATCTCCAGACGCTTCAGCAGAAAGCGGACACGACCGTCGATCTGGCGCAGGCGGCGTTTGCCGTAAATGTATTCGGCATTTTCTGAGCGATCACCCAGCTTGGCCGCATCGGAGACTTCCTGCGTGACCTTTGGTCGTTCGGTTCGCCACAGATAGTCGTATTCTTTGCGTAAAGCCTGTTCCCCTTCGGGGGTAATCAGATGGCTGCGTTTGGGCAGCGGCTTTTTTTCCTGTTCACTCATAAACAACGGGGCCTGTACCAAAAGATTTCATGGTTTCGCAACAGAGTCATGTCAGGGTGTCAGTATGGGCATGCCTGAAGAGCAACGAACAGTATGCCAAAAGAACCGGAAAAACCGGCACGACAATCTGGATGATGACGCAGAATGATCAAACGCAGCGTAAAAATGGTGACCGGCATTCTGCTGTTGCTGCTGGGGATTATTATCACTCCGATGCCCATCCCGCTGGGCATTATCCTGATCATCCTTGGCCTGTCCATGCTCGTCGGCACCATTCCGAAAGTGCGGCATTTTTTGCAGTTTATACGTCGCCGCTACCGCGCGTTTTCACACAAACTCAACCGGATCAAACATCGCCTGCCGGCGTTTGCCCGTCAGCTGATTGAGGATACCGACCCCGACCAGCCTTGAGCAGCACGCTTTGCCTGCACCATAAAACCGGAAACACCCGCCGCTGTGCTAGCATAAAGACATGAATTCAGATGCCCTTTCTCCACTGGCGGCCAACGATACCGCCACTGACGACTTCGCACCCCTGCTCGAATTACTGAGCCTGCGTCTGGCCGATGGTCAGGCCTGCAGCGAATATGACCTGCTGTGCTGGCTGCAGGCACCTGAACAAGGCGTATTCCGAGCGGATGCTTTGCGTGACTCGCTGACCATGTTCCGCAGCCATTTTATTCTGATGCACTGCCTTTACCGCCTGCAGCAGCAATGGGCTGCTGAACAATCTGCCCTGCTGGAAATCAGCGCCCTCAGAATTTGCCGCCAGCCCTGGCCGCAGACCTCTCAGAGCAGCACGCTGGCGGAGCACCAGCCACTGGCTGAGTATTATCTCGATCTCAGTCAGCTGAATACCGGCCAGGATGAAGTGGATGAACTGCTGCGCAGTTTCTGGCAAAGGATGCTGCAGCCGGAACAGGAAGATCAGGATATTGCTGAACTGCAACTCAGTAAGCCAGTGACAGGGGCGGATATTCGATTACAATATCGCCGCCTGGCCATGCAACACCATCCGGACCGTGGCGGTGATGTAAACCGTTTCCGCGATATTCAGGCCGCCTTTCAACGACTCAAGCACCGGTATTCATGATTAAGTTTTCTTTTCCGTTCGTTCTGCTCAGTGTGTTGCTCAGTTTCTCCGCCCACGCTCAACTGGTCATTCTGCAATACCATCATGTATCCACGGATACTCCTGCCTCCACCAGCATCAGCCCGGAAGGCTTTGCCAGCCATCTGCAGTTGCTGGAGCAGGAGAATATGCATGTGATTGATCTCGGCCAGGCGCTGGCCAAAATCCGTGCAGGTGAATCATTGCCGGAGAAATCCGTCGCCATTACCTTCGATGACGCCTATCGCTCGGTGTATGACAACGCCTATCCATTGCTGAAACAGCGCCAGTGGCCTTTTACCGTTTTCGTGAATACCAATGCGGTGGATGAACAACACGGCGTGGTGATGGACTGGAAACAACTGAAAGAACTACAGGACAACGGCGCCCTGATTGCCAACCACAGTGCCGATCACCCTTACCTCATTGCACGCCCCGATGGCATGACTCTCGATGCCTGGCTGACCCAGGAAGTGGCAGAACCGGAAGCTCGTCTGCAGAAAGAGCTGGGCACCAGTCATAAACTGCTGGCCTATCCTTATGGTGAATTCGATCTGGAGATCATCGATTGGCTGGCAGCAAACGGTTATCTGGCTTTTGGTCAGCAATCCGGGCCGGTCGGCCCCATGTCTCATCCGCAGGCGCTGCCGCGCTTTCCGGCCTCGGGTATTTATGCCAACGTCAAAACCCTGAAAACCAAACTCTACACTCTCGCCCTGCCGGTGCCGCCAACACAACTGGTTGAACCGGTACTGGCCGAAGACAATCCGCCGACTCTGGCCATTCATTTCCCGGAAGTTGACCTGCGCCCGCGCCAGATCCAGTGTTTTGCCAGTGGTGAGGGGGCGATCAGTACGCAGACCGAGTCCGACAACGGCGTCGTGAATCTGATCACCCGTGCAGAAAACCCCATTCGCGGCGGCCGCAGCCGTTATAACTGTACGGCGCCCAGTATCCGTCACCGTGGCTGGTACTATTGGTATTCGCAGTTGTGGATTAACAGCGCAGTAAAATCACGCTGACAAGCAGACCTCAGAGCAAACGGCGCGACAGCTGATTTAACTGTTGCTCGCGCTGCTTCCAGTCCGGCAAACACTGACTCATCAACGCTTTAAACCCCGCACCATGATCAAAGTGGCGCAGATGACACAGTTCATGCACCACCACCAATTCCAGCAACTCGGGCGGTAACTGCATCAAAGCCAGATTCAGGTTGATGTAGCCGCGCTGCGACAGACTGCCCCAACGGGTGCGCATCTTTTTAATACGCAATTGCGGGCGGCGTACATCAAACTGGCTGAAAAACGGCCACCAGCGCTCAATCATCTGCGGATATTCGTGGCGCGCCTCAGCTCTGAGCCAGGCATCCAATGCCTGCTCAATCTGTGCAGGCTGCCAGCTTTCCGGCACCCAGACCGCCTGTTCGGCCACCATAAACTCGTCCAGTGCACTGCGCTTAAAGGGTAACTCACGGCCACGGATCAGAACGCTTTGCTGCGCTACCTGCTGTCGTGCCAGCACTTCACTGCGGCGTTTCAGCAACCAATCGTGGTTGGCATTAACAAAAGCCAGCACATCGGCCTTCGGGTACCCCAGCGGAATACGCAGATCAACGTCGCCATCGGCATTAATCAGCATGCGCATACTCTTACGCCGCATCGCTGACAAATGAACAGCGACCTGTTCACCGCCCACTGTCAGCCAGAATTGTTGTTTGTAAGATTTCCGCACGGTCTCAAGCCTGTTAGGATTAGCGCCAAATTCAGGAGTAGCGTATGTCCGACCTCAATAGTATCCCATCCCTTAATGAAGACGAACTGGAAACCCTGGGCGTATTGCTCGAAGACGAAGCCGACCGCCAGGACAGTTTCGATTTCTTCGCCGTTCACGGTCTGATGACGGCACTGATCGCCGGTCCGGTTGAATTCAATGTTCAGCAAGTCTGGGATTGCGCCTTCGACGAACAACTTGGCTTCAGCAAAGCCGAGAAAGAGCAGGTCAATGCCCTGCTGCTTAAACTGGGCAAAGAAATTCAGGCATGGCTGGATTCCGGCCAGGACTTCCCGGTTCCTGCCGACCTGACGCTGGTCGACGATGAAGAAGAGCCACCACTGGAAAGCTGGGCCATGGGGTTTATGACCGGAGTCCTGCTGCAGGAAGAACAATGGTATGCGCGTGAAGAAGAAACCGTTGCCCAGCACCTGTTCCCGATTATGTATGCCTCAGGCCTGTTTATGGACGAGCCGGAGATGGAAGACATCGACGATGACATCGACCTGTCGAATCAGATGTGCAGCAATATTCCTGCAGCCGTCGTTGAGCTGTACCTGTTGTTGCACGCCGAAGATTGACACAGCACCCAGCGTGACACACATAAAAAAGCCCGGATATTTCCGGGCTTTTTTATGTGTTAAAAGAATCAGAATACGTTATGCGCCGACGTTACGTACCCACACTTCCACCCGGCGGTTTTTATTACGTCCTTCCATCCCATTAACAGAAGCAACCGGCAGGTTTTCACCATAGCCGACCGAGTTTTTCGGATAAATGCCGTAACGCACCAGCTCACGACGCACCGCCATGGCACGTAATTTGGATAATAACTGCGAACGTTTTTCGGTTTTCTTTTTATCGCCAAAACCAATCAGTACCACTTCAGCGGAACCGTTGGCGTGCAGGAAATCAGCCAGACGCTCCAGATCTTTCAGGGCTTTGTTATCCAGCTTGGCGCTGCCTTCCTGAAAACGGAAATTAATGGTTAAACGCTTGGCATCGGAAGTCAGCTGGCGAAAATCTTCTGGTAATTCATCGTAAAATTCCGGCATCACCGCTTTTAATTCCTGCGAAATAAAGCCTGTATCAGCAACGATTTGTTGCCCGGCATCCTGCAGTGAAAAATCAATAAACTCTTTAACGTAAGCATTCGCCGGTTCATCATCGGTGTACATAAACAAACGACGGGACAGTGCGTAATCTTCGGTCGCAACGGTCAGTTTATTCGGCAGCAACGACTTGGCACTGCCATCAGATACCGACAACAAACGCGCAGAGCGTACCGACGACAAGCCGACAAAACCAATTCCGGCACTGTCAGCGGACACACGGTCCGATAACTCCGCATTGGATTCAAAGCGCTCGGCATCGGCAATTAACGTACGCTCGCCTAATACCATGCCACTGAAACTATCCCAGGTACCGGACTTATCATCACGGGCATACACATGAATCGGGCCTGGCTTGCCACCCACTTCAGACCAGTCGCTGTAACCACCGGAGAATATCTCGGCAATTTCTTCCACGCTCAGATCACTGACCGGATTATCCGGATGCACAATAATGGCCAGACCATCAATCCCGATGATGTGTTCGCTGCCCGGGCTGCGCATATTGGCCAGCGGCTGCAGTAAATTAAATTCTTTATCTTTAACCGGGCGGGAAGCGGCGGCGATATCGGCACGCCCTGACGCCAGGCCTTTAAAACCAGTACCGGATCCGTGGGCTGCAATGTTTACCGTCAACCGGGTACGTGTGGGCGCGTAAAAGCCACTGACCTGAACCTCGTTCTCAACATCGGTATTTTGCACGGCAATGTTTTCTGCACCTTTTTCCTGCAGCCAGGCTTTCACCAGATTGGGGGCCAGTTCGGCGCCAATGGTGTTCGATCCCTGAACAGAAAAAAGATTAATTTCGCCATCAACCGGCAGCCCCTCAAAAGGTGCTGAAGGCTCGGCGTAAGCCGTCGCAGCAGAGATAAGAGTTAAAGCGGAAAAGAAAACATTGCGCCAGAAATTCATAAGACTTACTTCTGAGTTTAAATTTGGGCGCGATTGTATGACGCTTTTGTGACAATGCAATGACAAATGTCAGGAGGCCAGGACGATGAGTGGCAACCTCAGAATAAAAACCTGCAGCGCTGCGTACGGCTTAAGGTTTTTGACTAACGTCCTGAATATGAGACAGATGCGCGCTGACATACGGTTCCTGAGTAACCATTTTTCGCATATTTTTCAGTGTGTAATAAGGCGCTTCAACCACCATGCTGTTGGCCAGCCAGGCTGGAATCCCCCCTGCCGGGTCTGCATGCACCTGATAAATCACCATAACCCAACCATCATCCTGTGGCTGAAATTCCCAGAAGCCCTGCATATCGGTTATACGGATAAACTCATCATTGGCCGGGAACACATCGTTGCGGACCTGCATATCAATATGCACTGTGCCAAGGGCCGAATCCTGAGTAAGAACACTGTCAATGACACTGTCACGGTCTTTCACCGGCCAGGGAGCCTCTGTCACCATATAAAATAAACGCTGCTGCGCAGAGATCTGCTCGATGACTTCCAGTGCACGGCAATTATGTATCCACTGCGGGCCGGCTTTATTATCTTCAATCAGAGCCACCAGCGCAGACAGCGATGTCTGCACACGCAGCTCGCCACGAAACTCGCGCATGTCAGAATGTTCTGCGGCACGGGTGTACACACGAATCTGATGACTCTTATCCTCTTTTGCCAATTCCCAGTCCGCCATACAGACCTGGCTCAACAACAAAGACACCACGACCAGCAGACGAGCAGCCAACCACATAAATAGATCTCGCTATGCTTGATTACAGGCCGGAGCATGCCTGCACTTTTATGATCACTGTAGGTGCACATCAGCCAAAATAGCGCTGTCATAATCGGCAGAACCAGCGCGAAAATCAGCCCGGAAGTACAGGGCCTATGATGCCCCGCTGTCGGCTCTGGTCAATGACCGCCCTGACACTGAGGGGACGGCGGCACGGTCGCTTCCTGCCATTCCTGTGGTGAATAAAGATGCAAAGCCAAGGCATGCACCGGCCCTGAAAGCTCTTCAGCCAGCAACTGGTATACCTGCTGATGACGGGCCACCGGGCGTTTGCCATTAAACGCATCACTGACGACCACCAGCTTGAAGTGTGAGTCAGTGGCTGGCCCGGCATGCATATGGCTTTCGTTAACAATATCCAGATGCGAAGGGCTTAAAACAGCGAGTTTGGAGGCAATAGATTCAGCGATGTTCATGTTCGGCCTATTAGAAAAGATGACAACAATGGCTACTATAAAACAACCGCGGACAGTTGCACAAAACCTATGTAAACATATACAGTACCGCACTGAATTTGAACCACCAGACGGAAGCCAATCATGCAGGATATCGATACCACCAGCACCCAATCTCTTGTTGATCGTTACTACGAAGAAGAGAAAGCAAAACGTGAGCGCGAGCAGACTTTGGCCGCTTTCACCATGCGCCTGGACGCCAACGATCTGGCCATGCTTAACGTTATTGCCCGTCGCTTCCGCAAGAATCGTGATGAAATCGCTCAGGAAGTGTTGTCCAACGCTCTGATTGATCTGTTTGCCCGCCTGGACAGCGGTGAGCGTAAACTGCTGGCCCGTGATGCCGATGAAGCTGCCCGCTCAATCGCCGATGAAATTGCCGAAGAAAACGGCATTCGCAGTGTTGAAGTTAAAACCGGTGTCTGGGCCAACCATGACCGTCAGATCACCAAAATCGAACGTAAGAAGGCCAAAATGCAGGAGTCCGATAATCGTCCGCAGGCTAACAACGCCGATAACGATGACTCTGACGATGACGCCTCTCAAGCAGACGAGCCGTCTGACAACCAGACACTGACAGCCCAGGCAGACAATACTGCAATGGCATCAGCGGACACCAACCCTGAAACAGATACAGTAGCGCAGGAAGAAACGAAAGAAACAGAAGAGAATCAGCCAATGTCGATGTTCGGCAGCTGATTCATAATGCAGGCAGAAACAAGCGCTGTAACGCAGCTCTCGTTTCTGCTGGCTTGTTTTCAGCAGCCCGCCTTCGCAACCCTGGTGTAGCAGTAGCAGATCACAGGCTGAAACATGAACAGCCAGAGCGCTGAAGTGAACGAAGCCCCTGGCGCACTCACACCAGATTCAATCGCCGATGCAACACCGTGTTAACGAAAGCACTCAGCGCGGGATAAATACCGTCAACCCAGATCCGCTATTTGCGCCACAGGCGCAGTTCTCTGAACTCCCCCGGCCCCGCTTCAACCCAGACAATCTCAGCCTGATCTGAGAAGACAAATTTATTGCCGAGCAGAAAGCCTGCCCGTCGCCGACCGGACACCGTTGCCGAGGCCTGACGCCCCTGCTTTTTGGCGCTCCGGGCAAAATTTTCTTGTAAGACATCCATAGTTGTCTCCAATCCAATCAATTTCACCTTGCCGATTGAGATTAACTTACCCCTCAATTGTGACAGTCCAGTGTCGGAGATTTTCACCGGTTAACGCAGTATCTATCGGTCTTCAGGCCACTGCGTTCAAGTGAGCGGTTGCTCTCCACTGGCCTTGCTTTACAATGTGCCGCCCTTTTAATCACTCGTCAATTGGAAAGCGTCACTATGGCAATTCAATGGTTCCCAGGGCACATGAACAAAGCCCGCAAGAAAATCAGCGAAGCGATGCCGGACATCGACATCGTGGTCGAGGTTCTTGACGCCCGCCTGCCCTATTCCAGCACCAACCCGATGGTTGACGAGCTGCGCGGCGATAAAACCTGCATCAAGGTACTGAACAAGGCCGATCTGGCCGACCCTAAGGTCACTCAGCAGTGGGTCGATTACTTTGGCAAACAGCACAATACCCAGGCCATTCCGTTGGTTGCGGAAGACCGCAATCAGGTTAAAAAGCTGATTGCTTTGTGCAAAAAACTGGGTAGCTCCCGACTGGAGAAAAAACTCTCGATACGGGTGATGATCATGGGCATTCCCAACGTCGGTAAGTCCACCCTGATCAACGCACTGGCCGGGCGCTACATCGCCAAAACCGGTAATGAGCCGGCGGTGACCAAATCCAATCAGATGATTGATCTGAAAAACGGCATCATTCTGTCCGATACGCCGGGAATTCTCTGGCCAAAATTTGAGAACGAACACAGCGGCTACCGTCTGGCCGCCAGTGGTGCCGTCAAAGATACCGCCATGGAATACACCGATGTGGCGACCTATGCACTGGGTTATCTGCTCGACCAGTACAGTACTGAGCTGTCGGCACGTTTTCGCTTTAAGGAATTACCGGCCACAGCCTCTGAAGCCCTGAGCACCATTGCTGCCAAACGCGGTTGTCTGAGACCCGGCGGCATTGCCGATTTGCACAAAGCCGCGGAGTTGTGCCTGCATGAGTTGCGGGCGGGAAAGATTGGCCGGATTACGTTGGAGAACCCGGCCATTGTCGAACAGGAACTGGCTGAAATTGAAGAGCGCCGTCTGGAAGCGCTCAGACTTCTTGAAGAATCGCCTGATAAACCTGCGTAAAGGTCTGCCACTGAGGGTCTTCGTCCGCCACCACTTCGATCGGGTATAAACCCTCGGCGGTGGGAATACGGTCAAGGCCTTCTTTCAACAGCTCAATGTCTTTGCAGTAAATAATCCACTGACACACTCCGGCATGGGTAATCACCATCGCCACCAGAGCATTTTCACCGGGCTCAAGTTTATTTTGCAGGTGCTCACCAAAGGTCAGAATTTTGCCCTGCTCGCCTAAGCTGGGAAAGCCGGTACTGTCATCAACACTGCCGGCGTTCCAGGCAATCTGCACGCACAGCGGGTAAGATTCCGACTCGCGGGCAAGCTCCCAGTCTTCACGGTACTGAATGCTGATGGGCTTGTCGTTCAGACTACCGCCAGCCCGGACCCAACGGTTGTTCGCCAGCATGGCTTATTCCTTTTTGTTTGGTTGCATTCAGACTAATAGAAATCGGTGCAAATGCCAAAAAGTCATTGCCGTCAGCCCCCACTCAAAGCAGGTTTAATGGCAATTTGAGATACGCCACACCATTCTCTTCGGCCTGAGGAAATGCTCCGGCTCGGATATTCACCTGCAATGACGGCAAAATAAGCCGCGGCATATCCAGGCCAGCATCACGTTCCGTGCGCATCTGAATGAAATCCGTCTCACTGATACCGGCTTTTACATGGATATTGTCAGCCCGCTGCTCCGCTACCGTAACAGCCGAACAAACCGGCCGCTCAGACGGCGGATAGTCATGACATAAATGCAGCACCGTCGTATCCGGCAGCGACAACAAACGCTGCACCGACTGATAGAGCGTCGCCGCATCACCACCGGGAAAATCACAGCGGGCAGTGCCCACATCAGGCATAAACAACGTATCGCCAACAAACACATCCTGCTGATTGACCCGATAGCTGACACAGGCTGGCGTATGGCCGGGTGTGGCCAATACATCAATGTTGCTGTCACCCAACGGCAGACGGTCGCCGTCGCTGACCAGCTGGTCAAACTGACGACCATCGGCGACAAAGCGCTCATCTTCATTGAAAATTTTCTTAAAGGTACCCTGCACCTGACGGATGTCAGCGCCAATCACAATCTGCGCGTTACTGTGCTGGCGAATGTAATCAGCGGCGGTCAGATGATCGGCATGTGCGTGGGTTTCCAGCACATAGTTCAGCGTCAGCGACTGCTGTGCGACCTGAGCCAGAATATCGTCAATAAACGGAGTACTGGTACGCCCGGACTTCTGATCGAAGTCGAGCACCGGGTCGATAATGGCGGCCTGACCCGTGGCTTTATCCGTTAACAGATAAGTAAAGGTGGACGTATCTGCGTGGAAAAAACTGTCGATGCGGATGGTTGCATCATCATTTGGCTGGCGGGTCATTGTTACCTCCGGCGATATGAATTTAGCGTGATTATATTAGCATATTCTTATTTAGCAATATTTGATATACACTTTAAAAAGCGTAGCCCGGAAGACAAACCATGATCAATCACGATGCCCTCGACCATCATCGTCAGGATGCCGTCCGCCTGCTTAAGGCTTTGGCCAACGAGCACCGCCTGACCATTCTGTGCTGCCTGCGTCATGGTGAAATTTCAGTCAGTGAACTGACCAGTCGTCTGCCTCTGAGCCAGTCGGCGCTATCCCAGCATCTGGCCTGGCTGCGCAGCGAACATCTGGTACATACCCGCCGCAGCGCCCAAAATGTCTATTATCAGCTCAGTGACGATAAAGCCGAGCGGATTATTAATGTACTGAATGGCCTGTATTGCGATACCACACCCAAGACAACACCACCTGCCGCCTCTCAGGAGACCACGTTGCATGCGCCTGACTAACACTCTGTCGGGTTATCAGCGCCGCTGGCTGATGTCCGACATTACGGCCGGACTGGTCGTTGCAGCGCTGATTACCCCACAAGCCATGGCCTACGCGCTGCTGGCCGGGATGCCTCCACAAGCCGGGCTGTACGCCGCCCTGTTGCCGGTGCTGGCGTACGCGCTGCTGGGCAGCAGCCCCATTCTGGCCGTAGGCCCGGTGGCGGTTATTTCCCTGATGACCTTTGAGGCACTGCACAACGCTGCAACGCCCGGCAGCGCTGAATACCTGAGCATGGCCAGTGCGCTGGCACTGCTAACCGGCTTGTGGCTGTTATTGTTTTATCTGATTGATCTGGGACGCTGGACCACGTTTATCAGCCATTCGGTGATTTCTGCCTTTACCAGCGCAACCGCCATTCTGATTGTCGTCAGCCAGTTAAAATACATTACCGGCATTCCGCTACCCGGTGGCAGCTCACTGTGGCAAACCGCAACGCATCTCAGCAACGACTATCCGCAATGGCAACCGGAAGCGGTAGCCATTGCGCTGGCGGCGCTGCTGCTGCTGTACAGCTGGCAATGGCTGATTCCGAAAATCACCTGCCGCCTGCCACTCTGGCTCAGCAGTCTGCTGAATAAAGCCGGGCCACTGGCTGCGGTTGCAATGGGCATTGCCGTCGTTCAGGCCGTGACACCGACCATTGCCACTATTGGTGAATTACCCGCGGGCCTGCCAGTACTGGCTCTGCCTGCACTGACCATTGATCAATGGCAAACGATGCTGCCGGCGGCGGCGGTTATCGCCCTGATTGGCTATCTGTCGAGTCTTTCGGTGGCGGAAGCGCTCGCGCCACTGCCGGATAGCACCTCAGCCGCCAACGCGGAACCATCCACGCCGCCGCGCTTACGCACCAATCAGGAGCTGCTGGCCTTAGGCATCGCCAATTTAGCCGCTGCCATCAGTCAGGCTTTCCCGGTGGCCGGTGGCTTTGGCCGCAGTGTGGTGAACCGCGCAGCAGGCGCCCGCACGCAGCTGGCCAGTATCATTACGGTCGTATTGGTTGCGCTGGTTTGCCTGTTTGCCAGCCGGCTGTTTATGGACCTTCCTTACGCGGTTCTGGCAGTCATTATTGTCAGCGCGGTGCTGCCCCTAATCAGCTTCAGCGACGCCCGGCGCGCCTGGCATTTTCAGAAAAGTGACGGGCTGGTATGGCTAACCACCTTTACCGCCGTGCTGGCAGCGGGTGCGGTCGATGGCATTTTACTCGGCATGGTGCTGTCGCTGGTGCTGTACCTGCGCCGCTCCAGCGAGCCTCATATTGCCGAAATCGGCCGGGTCGGAGACAGTGACCATTTCCGCAATGTCAAACGCCATCAGGTGACCACCAGCACGCAGGTACTGATGATCCGTATTGATGAAAATCTGTATTTTGCCAACGGTCAGTATCTGGAGGATGTTATTCGCCAGCGCCTGCAAAGTGGCGGGCACATCCGCCATGTGGTTCTGGTCGGCAGCGCCATCAACCATATCGATTTCAGTGGGTTTGAAACCCTGCAACACTTACTCAGAGAACTGCGCAAGCAGCACATTCAGCTGCATCTGGCTGAAGTTAAAGGCCCGGTCATGGATCAGCTGGGTAAAACCAATCTGCTGGAAGAACTTGCCCCGGGCCAGGTATTTTTTACCGCCAGTGAGGCATTGCGCACCCTGGCAGACTGCTGAAATCATGGGCGGAAGGATAATGAGTATGAAACAACCAACCTCAGAGCAACCCTGTCAGAATGCCGCACCCTGTCAGAATGCCAATACCAGCCCCACGGACGATGTAGCGCGCCCTAACCCTGCTGAAAACGCGGGTGAACCGGTTGATGAACGAACGGACGGACGCCGTTACGAAGTCCAGCCGCAACGCGACGGTGCGTGCTTACGGGTTCGCTACCGCGAAGGTACAACCCGCAGCGGTGCCTGCCGTCTTTGCCGCTGATCCCCAGTCTCAGGGGTTAAACCCCTAATAACTGCAGGTTAATTTCTCTTTGCTCACAGGCTATGATGCCTGCCCTGCTATGTGACGGAGCCTGTTTATGATTCTGACTTACAGCCTGATGATTCTGGGTCTGTTGATTATCGCCCTGCTGGCTGGCTATGCCTGGCATCTGACCCGCAAGGTCAACGCAGTAAAACAGCGCCAGCAGGAGGAAGAAGCTCAGGCCGCCCTGCAATTGCGTAACCGCCAACTGGAACTGTTGCAGGATATCCGCTTTATCGCCCGCTCCGTACTCGACGAGCAATGCGAAATTACCGAAGGCGTGCTGCGTATTCAGTACCTGCTGTCGGCCCTGGACCCGACGGTATGGGAGCAGGATGAACTGCGCGCCGTACGCAGCCATTACCAGTCAACAGCCTCGATGCCTATTCTGGATGCCTACAAACAGCTGCCCCGCAAAGAACAGTTCAAACTGGATCAACAACGCTGGGCTCTGGAAAAAGAAAACCAACCGGTCATTGAACGCGAACTGCGTTGGCTGGTCAGTTATTCTTTCCCTGCCGTCACGCTGATCCAGTGATTGCATAAAACTCACCAGCCCGCCAATAAAGACAAGGAGCACACCATGCGCCACCTACTGCTTATTCCTGCCCTGCTGTTCAGCGCGTTCAGCCAGGCCGAATGGACACTGCAACCTTCTTCTGCACTGACTTTTCTGACCACCAAAAATACTCACCTGACCGAAATACATCACTTCCGCAGCATCAGCGGCAAAGTCAGCGATCAGGGCATGGCCGAACTGAACATCGACCTGACCAGCATTGATTCCGGCATTCCGGTACGCGATAGCCGCATGCAGGAATTTCTGTTCGAAACCAACCGCTTCAGTCATGCGACCTTTAACGCCGTAATTCCTGTCGAAGCAATGAATAAAGCGCGCAACGGTGCCAGCCAGACGCTGGATCTGAAAGGCACGCTGATGCTGCATGGTAACGAGGAAGAAGTAACGGTGCCCGTGCTGATTGTTCCGGCACAGGATAAAAGCGTGGTCATCACCAGCCTGCAACCAGTATTGGTGCATGCGGACAGTTTTGCCCTGACCGCCGGCATTCAGAAATTGCGCGATATAGCCAAACTGGAACGTATCGCCGAGGTGGTGCCGGTCAGCTTCAGCCTGACCTTCAGCCCTGCGCAATAATCCACAGAGCCGTAATAACCCTGCCGCCGCGAATCTGCGGTGGCATTAACCTTTGGCACGCTGCTTTGCCTGTTTCAGCAGCTGTTCGATATCGTTAACGGTATCATTCATGGCCGTCATCACCACGGTATTCAGTGCCGATTCAATCAATACCTCCAGACTGCCAAAGTGGTAATCGCCAATAGCATCCGCCAGCCCCTTATCGAGATCACTGCGGAAATTCTGCACGATCTTTTGTGCGTGTTTACGGTGCGGTCTGTCCTGCATATCGAGTCTCGGTTCATTAAAGGTTAGGCCCTAGCAGTCCATAGACTGAGTAGCAGGCTGAATGATCAGTGGGTCAGGCGTCAGATCTAAAGATGTGGATTTATTGGTGTAATCCAGCTGATTCAAAACATGGCGCATCGCATTCAGACGCGCGCGCTTTTTGTCATCCGAGCGCACCACCGTCCAGGGTGCATCCAGATGATTGGTGTAATAAAACATCGCCTCTTTGGCTTCGGTGTAGTCATCCCATTTATCCAGCGATGCCAGATCAATCGGGCTTAATTTCCACTGTTTTAACGGGTCCACCTGGCGGCTCTGAAAGCGTTGTAACTGCTCCTGACGGCTGACAGAAAACCAGAATTTCACCACACGGATGCCGGAACGTACCAGCATCCGTTCCAGCTCCGGCACTTCGCGCATAAACTCCAGATATTCGCTGTTGCTGCAAAATCCCATCACCCGCTCCACACCGGCCCGGTTGTACCAGGAGCGGTCAAACATCACGATTTCGCCCGCCGCCGGTAAGTGCTGAACATAACGCTGAAAATACCATTGGGTGCGTTCGCTATCACTGGGCTTTTCCAGTGCCACAACGTGAGCGCCACGCGGATTCAGATGCTCCATAAAGCGTTTAATGGTTCCGCCTTTACCTGCGGCATCACGTCCCTCAAACAGCAGAACAATTTTCTGACCGGTTTCTTTGACCCAGCTCTGCATTTTTAACAGCTCAATCTGCAGACTCTGTTTTTCCTGTTCATAGCGTTCGCGGGTCATCCGCTCACCGTAGGGCAAATGCAGGGTTTTCCCCGGCTCGGCCTGTTCAGCTTTTTTATCCGCCGGAATGATCAAAGGAAATGAGTGAGAAGCGGAATCAGACATGACACCTCCAATAGAAGCAAAATAAGACTCTAGCCGAATCTGAGTGGCGGCTTTTGATGCTTGTCACTGTTCGGCACTGATAAAAGAATCGCGGCCATTGCGCTTGGCCTGATACAGGTAGCTGTCGAGATGATCAATGACCTGCCCCAACTCAAGGTTCTGATGGGGGCGCGGTGTAATGGAAACAAAGCTGCCGGACGCCGTCATCGGTACCGGCTGCTGCAGGTCGTTATGCACATTCATTGCGTGGATTGCCTGCTGTACCCGCTCAACCACGGCACGCAGCTGATCCGGCTGACAACCGGGCAGCAGCAGCGCAAATTCTTCGCCACCAAGACGGCCGATATGATCGGTTGGACGCATCACGCTTTTCAGGGTGCGGCATAACGTTTTTAATACCCGGTCACCGGTGCCATGACCATGCACATCATTCACCCGTTTAAAATGGTCAAGGTCGAGCAGAACCATGGCAAACACATGATACTGTCGCTGCCCGCGCGACCATTCGCGCTGATAGGCACGTTCAAAACCACGACGGTTTTCGGCTCCGGTCAAAGGATCAGTCAGCGCCAGTCGCGCCTGCTCTTCCGATTGCTTGACCATCATCAGACAGGCGGCAATAACCGCCGCCAGATGCTGCATAAAATCGGTGGCCATACCGCCCTGAAAACGCGTTGGATTCATTGAATACAAACGCAATTGCCCCAGATACACCTCGTTGCGCATTAACGGCAAAGCCAGACCACTTTGCCAGGGCGGAGGTGGCGCAATCGGGGCGGCATCAATAATGGGAACGCGACTCTGAAACTCGAGCTGATTGAGTAATACGCCCTGTTCCAGATCGAGGGATTGCAGCATCGCGGCTTTTAATTCGCCGTCAGGGTCGCAAACTTTGAGGGTGGCGGCGTCCAGATCAAACTGAGCGGGTAAGCCATCAAGCAAAAGGGTCAGAAAATCAAACCAGGTCTGGCAGGACAGCAACTGCAGCTCAAATGCCTGCAGGCGGCGCAACAGCGCTTCATTGCGCCGGGCGTTATCCAGTAATTCCTGTAAGTCCACTCTGTTACAGCTCCTTATCCGTCCAGAGCAGTATAGATGCTCCCTGCCATTTCGCGTTCCCGGCATGCCGGCGGAAGATAAAAACAGAAACATTTGCTAAACTGCCGCGCTTTCCATAACCAGTACCGCCATGAATCCATCGGTTTTGATCTTCGACTCCGGCGTCGGAGGACTCAGTATTCTCAGTGAAGTGCGGCAATTGTTACCGCATCTGTCGCTGTATTATCTGATGGATAACGAAGCATTCCCTTATGGTCTGAAATCGGATGATGAACTCATCCCCCGGGTACTTCAGGTGTGCACCCGGGCGGTACAGCAGTTACATCCGGATCTGTTGATCATCGCCTGCAATACGGCCAGCACGCTGACCCTGCCGCAACTGCGTGAACAACTGGATATACCGGTCGTAGGCGTTGTCCCGGCCATTAAAGTGGCCGCAACCCTTGCAGCAAACCAGGCGGCGCAGAGCAACTCCACAACCGGCTGCCATATTGGTCTGCTGGCCACCCCGGCGACCATTAACCGTACTTACACCGATAACCTGATCCGCGATTTTGCCGGACATTGCAGCGTGCGTCGCTTTGGCAGCAAAGAACTGGTGCAATGGGCTGAAGACTGGATCAGCAAACAGCGTCCGGCGGAATCTCTGTTTGATCATCTGGATGATTGGCTGCAACATCCGGAGCCATTAAGCCATGTCGTCCTTGGCTGCACCCACTTTCCGTTACTGAAATCGCAGTTGCAGCAGCGATGGCCAGCCATTGAATGGGTTGATTCCGGTAACGCCATCGCCCGCCGGGTCGCGGATCTGCTGCCACAAGTGGCAGCACCAGCACGGGAAGGCACGGCAACCGCCGTGGCCGACGGCGATTTGCAGTGCTTCTGGACGGATAACCACAAGCAACCTGCCGGTGCCATCCGCTACCTCAGCGCGCTGGGATCGCTGAGCCGCTGTGAGGTTTTGCCAGAAAAGTAAAACTTATACAAAAACCTGTTTGTATAAGTTTTAAAAAATTGAGTAAAATACTCAGGTATTTAAATTAACAACGGTATAGACATGTCAAATCTAGAATCCCTGTACCAACAGGTACTGTCGGAACTGGGCGAAAACGTTGAACGTGAAGGTCTGCTGGATACACCAAAGCGCGCAGCCAAAGCGATGCAATTTCTGACCAGCGGCTACACCACCGACCTGCATGAAGTGGTCAACAATGCGGTTTTCACCAGTGATAACGATGAAATGGTCGTGGTTCAGGGCATCGAGTTTTACTCCCTGTGCGAGCATCACGTGCTGCCCTTTATCGGCCGTTGTCACATTGGCTATCTGCCGGATGGCAAAGTACTGGGCCTGTCCAAATTTGCCCGCATCGTTGATATGTTCGGCCGCCGTCTGCAGATTCAGGAAAACATGACGAAGCAGATTGCTGAAGCCGTCCAGGAAGTCACTGGCTGCCGTGGTGTCGGTGTTATCGTTGAAGCACAGCACATGTGCATGATGATGCGCGGCGTGCAGAAACAAAATTCCATGATGCGCACATCGGTCATGAAAGGTGATTTCCGTTCTAACGCCGCCACACGCGACGAATTTATGCGCTTGATTGGCCTCTGATAATCCCGTTTACTCGGACAATTATCGGTTAAGGGGGCGTCATGCCAGAGCAAGCGTGGTGGATATGGCCGCTGCTGCTGTATACCTTCGGGATACTGGCAGCGGTTGATGCACTTTGGCAGGGGCGCACCGCGCAAGGCACCATTGCCTGGGTTCTCGGCCTGTTGCTGATGCCCGTCATTACCCTGCCACTCTATGCTTTCTTCGGCAGCAGGCGCTTTCATGGCTACCTGCGCGCCCGACGTCACGGCGACCACAGCCTCAGTTTTATTGCCGACCAGGTACAGAACGGACTGGAACCTTTCGCGCTTGATCCCGGTACGCTGACTCAGCCTCTCTACCCTCTCTTTCGCTTGCCGCAGATTGGTGGCAATCAATGCCGCCTGCTGACCGATGGTGAAAGCACCTATACCACGATGTTCCAGCGTATCGCGGCTGCGCAACGCTATGTTTGTGTGCAATTCTATATTTTGCGCGACGACGACACCGGCCAGAAGCTGGCCGATTTACTCTGTGAACGCGCCCGCGCCGGCGTTGCCACCTACCTGCTGTACGATGAAATCGGCAGTCGTGGTTTAGGCCGCCGCTTTCTGAAACCGCTGCGCGACGCCGGCGTTCGGGTATCGCGTTTTAATCCTCTGCAACTGCGTAACCGTACCCAGCTCAATTTCCGTAATCACCGTAAACTGGTGATTTGCGATGGCGAGTACACCTACGTCGGCGGCTACAACGTTGGCAATGAGTATCTTGGCAATCCACAGGACAACAGTGTCTGGCGCGATACTCATGTCGAAATTCACGGCCCGGCGACACTCAGTTTTCAATTGTCATTTACCGAAGACTGGCACTGGGCAACCCAATACCTGCCGAGCATCGAATGGCTCGGATGCCCCGCTCAGGGTGACAGTAATGTGATGTGCATCGCCTCCGGGCCTGCCGATGAAACCGAAAGCGCCAGTCTGTATTTTACGCATCTGATTCACAGTGCCAAAAAACGCTGCTGGTTGGTCAGCCCGTATTTTGTTCCCGACCAGAATCTGGTCAGCGCACTGCAGCTGGCTGGCCTGCGCGGTATTGATATCCGCATTCTGGTGCCGGAAAAAAGTGACAGCTGGCTGGTACAACAAGCCATGCGTGGCTACATCGATTTACTGAGCCACTGCAATGTGCGCTTTTACACGTACAAAAAAGGATTTTTGCATCAGAAGGTTCTGCTGATTGATGATGAATGGTCGAGCATTGGCAGCGCCAACCTCGACAATCGCTCACTGCGGATTAATTTTGAAATCGGCGCTCTGATTCAAAGCCGCCATTTTGCCGCTGACGTTGAAGCCATGCTGCTGACCGATTTCAACCATTCAGAACCGACTACCATCAGCCAGCACTGGTGGCCTGTATTGCTGGCCAAGACAACCCGCCTGTTGGCACCTTTGCTGTAAGCCCGCAGCAAGGCCTGAGCATAATTTGATGAATTAATTATGACAGTCATTGCCGATACCAGCTCAGGGGCATAGAGTGAACGAATAACAATAAGAAACCAGAGGGATCGCCATGGTTAATCTGTTATTCCGCAAAGCACTCAAACACCCGTTCACATCGGTTCTGCAACCCATTCTGCTTACCAGCATGCTCGCCCTTGGCGCCACCAGCCACGCCCGCACCATCGAAGGATTTGAATTTCCGGAAATCCTGCCGCAATCCACCGATCACCCGGAACTGCAATTAAACGGTGCCTCTGTCCGCACCCTGTATTATCTGGTCGATACCTACGTTGGCCTGCTGTATGTTGAACAGCCCTCTGCAAATCCCGACCAACTCATCGAGCAGGAAAGCTACAAACGTATCGTTTACCACATTCTGGTCAACCGCGTGAGCGGACGCCGTATCGCAACAGCCATGTACGATGCGCTGCAACTGAACATTTCAACCGATGAAGCAGCGGAAATGGATGAACGGCTGGATAAGCTGGTCAAAATGTTTGACGGAAAGCTGGTACGCGGCGATGCCGGCTATGTTGATTACGTGCCCGGTGTAGGTTCACGCGTGGTCATTAACGACGAAGTTAAAGGTATTTTGCCCGGCAAAGATCTGTATGACGCATTATTGAAAATATGGATCGGCGAGTATCCGGTGTCTCATCGCTTTAAAAATGAAATTCTGGGCCTGAACAAAGACGACCAACATGAGCACATTGCGGCAGAATGATTACGGCCCAGGCTGTGTTATTGCACGCCACCCTGCTTGCTTTTAGCCCAACCGATACAAAAAAAGCCACGCATGCGTGGCTTTTTTTACACCAGTTCGTTGATCAGAACTTCATACCAGCGCCGACCATAAATACCAGCGGATCGATTTCAACATCAAGTTCACCCAGTGCGGTATCAGCCTCACTGTCAATATCCATTTTCCACACAGCGACGTTCGCTAACAAATTATCGCCCAGATCATAATTCAGACCTGCAGAGTACGACAGACCCCAGCTTTTACCCAGATGATTAACCGCGCCATCCTCTTCGAAGAAGAACGTATGGTTCACACCCAGACCCACATAAGGCTGCAGCTTGGATGCTGGATCCATCAGATAATACTGAGCAGATACTGTTGGTGGCAGATGCTTGGTTGTTGCAACACGGTTGCCATTCAATTCAATACCATGCTTAAACGGAGTAGCCGCCAGCACTTCAACACCAATCTGAGGAGCCACCATATAGGTCAGAGTCAGACCCAGTTGAGTGTCATCTTTAACAGTCAGCCCATCAACACCACTGTCTTCCTTCGGATTCACATTAACGATACCCGCCTTAACAATAATATCGCCGGCTTCATAAGCCAGTGCTGGCATTGCCGAAACCGCGACTGCGCTTGCTAACAAAGTTTTCAACAGTTTCATTCTGTGTTCCTCATCTATGCTCAAAAGATGGACTCAGATTAACGGTTAATACAGGGTGCAGTTTGATGCAAATCAAGAAATAAAAATGCCCGGGTTTATACCCGGATATAAGTTGTGACAGGTCAACTTACGACGATATTAGCCGTTGTCCATTCCACTTCTGGCATGAGTATTTCATTGTCTTATCGGCATAAGCCCGCCAGAATGAATCACACCGGTCTAATATGAACCCATACAGAGCGGCAATAACCCGGTGTATACCCAAATCCGACAACTGACTGTGAAGCACTGATGTGAATACCCCAGCCAGCTACAAAAACTACGCATCCATTGGCCGACGGCTGTTATCGTACCTGCTGGCATTCAGCTTTGTGACCACGCTGGCTGCCTTTCTCTACATCCTGATGTCCGATTATCAACGCGGCATGAGCAGCTACGACAAAAACCTGCGCCAGATCCAGACCAGCTATCAGCAAAGCATCAGTTACAGCCTGTGGAACTTTGATGCGCGCCAGATTGAGTCACAACTGAATGGTATTCTTAACTTTCCGGGCGTGGTGTATGTCTACATCGAAAATCGCGGCAACGTGCTGCACAGCGCCGGGGATGTGTACAGCCAATCCGATCAGAGCTACTCGTTCGCTCTCGACTACCAGAGTGCTGGTCAGCCCTACCATCTTGGCAACCTGCACCTGAACATTAATTACACCGGCCTTTACGACGAGCTCAAACACAAAACCGTCAACATCCTGCTGACACAGTTCGTCAAGACCTTTTCCGTCTCCATATTCGTCCTGTTTATTGTCCACCAGGTAATTACCCGACGTCTCAGCAAAATGGCCGAATGGGCCAGCCAGTTCAACCTGAACAAACTGGATCACCCATTGGTTCTGAACGATGCTCAACATCAGCGTGATGAACTGAGCATGGTCGCCGACGCCATTAACCGTATGCGCGAAACCCTGCAACAGGATGTTGACGAGCGCGAACGCTCACGTATGCAGCTGGAAAGCACCAAAGAACAACTCAGCATGGCAATTAACAACGCAGCCATTGGTTTTTGTCGTTATCTGCCGGATGACGATACGTTTGAATGCAACAATCACTTCGCCAACCAATTAGCCAGTACTGAGCTGGAGCTGGAAAGCATGAAACACCCGATGGACCGCCTGATGGATATGATCAGCGGCCCTCACGGAGTAGAGCAAAGAGAACGTATTAATAAACTGCTGCAGGGACGTATAGCCCGTATTCACGATGAGTTTTGCCTGTACAACTTCCGCAAGGAAGAATGTTATTTCGACATCACGCTGCAGATTATCCGCTACGATGAAAACCGCCCCCAGCAAATTTTAATCTGCGTTGTTGACCGCACCAAAGAGCAGATTGCCCGCCGCCACGCTCAGGAACTGACCATATCACTGGAAAATAAAGTGACCCAGCGCACTGAAGAACTGTACAACGAACAACTGCGCACCAAGGCCACCGTACAGAAACTGGAATACGAACTGGATCAACTGAATACCAATGAACGCCAGCAACAACAGAAAAAAATCAACCACCTGCTGCTCAATCAACTGGAACACCTGGCCGAACACATACGCCAACCGGATATGATGCCGGGCATCCAGGTTTTTCTGCAGTATCTGCGCATCACCACCCATGATGAACGCACCAGCATCAACCTGACCCACTGCATTGAAGAATGGCTCAACCAAACGCCGGCTCTGCAGAACATCAAGGTGAATCCGCAATTACCTTTTTCATTGATTATTGAAGAAAACCCTCTTCTGATCCGCTTCCTGCTTGACTACCTCGTTCTGAAGGAACCGCTACTGAGCCAGTGCTCCCAGCTCGACCTGCAACTGCGCCTGGTAAATAACATGGTAATGACGACCATTGATTTCCATCTCGACTCTCCGCTGAATCCCGCGATCAATGAAACGTTAAATGAAACGTTAAACGACGCGAAGAACGGCCGGCTAAGCCAGCCCGACAGTGAATTTTACGATTTATGTGATCATATTATTTCACTACGTTTTGACGGTAAGCTGGAACGGCTGCTGACTGAGCCCGATACACTCCGGCTGGAGTTCAGTCTGGATATGGCGCGCCTGTAAGCAATGCCCTGTTTCACCGCACCCCTCAATAACAATCCATAAAAAAGCCCGGCATCGCCGGGCTTTTTAGTGCTTCCTAAATATCAGAAAGCGAAGTGCTCTTCTTTCATCTGCATCAGCGTTTTAGGATCCTTAAGCATCATTTTCGCATGACCTTTCGCGCGCGGCAGCAGGCGGTCAAAGTAAAACTCTGCGGTATGAATTTTCGCCTGATAGAAATCACGGTCACCTTTGCCGGATTTCATGCCGGTGTAAGCTTTATCCGCCATCTGTGCCCAGAAAAAAGCCATCATGACGTAACCAGAGAACATCAGATAATCAACGGAAGCCGCACCCACCATATCGCGGTTTTTAGAAGCCTTGTAGGCCACGCGGAATGTGTTAATGCGCCACTGCAGCATGTAACGCTTCAGCTGCTTGATCAGCGGTTTCATTTCTGCACGGTTTTCATGGGTTTTAATAAAGGCCGTTACTTCAGCACGGAATTCATTAAACGATTTCAGTTTGCCCAACAGAATTTTACGCCCCAGCAGATCCAGTGCCTGCACGCCGGTAGTGCCCTCATACAGCTTGGCAATCTGCGTATCACGGACAATCTGTTCCATGCCCCATTCTTTGATAAAGCCATGCCCCCCGTAAACCTGTACGCCGTGATTGGCCGCTTCGTAGCCCAGCTCAGTCAGGAAGGCTTTCAGAACAGGCGTCAGGAAACCCAGTTTATCGTCAAACTGGTCATAGCCTTTTTTATCACCACGGTCGTGGGCCGCCATCATAAAATCAGCCAGACGGGCCGCATGATAGAGCATCGCCCGGCCACCTTCTGCAATGGCCTTCTGAGTCAGCAACATACGACGCACATCGGGATGCACAATCAGCGAGTCAGCCACTTTATCCGGATGCTTAGTACCGCTCAGTGAGCGCATGGAACGGCGGTCTTTGGCATAAGGCAACGCGCCCTGGAACGATAATTCGGCAGCACCAACCCCCTGAATCGAGGTACCAATGCGGGCGGTGTTCATAAAGGTAAACATGCACATCAGGCCCTTATGCTCTGGCCCAATCAGGAAACCTTTCGCGGCATCAAAGTTCATCACACAGGTGGATGAGCCATGAATACCCATTTTCTCTTCGATAGAGCCACAGACCACCGGATTGCGGTCACCCAGCGAGCCGTCGGCATTGACGTGGAATTTGGGCACAATGAACAGCGAAATACCTTTCGTACCTTCCGGTGCATTCGGCAGACGTGCCAGAACAATGTGAACAATCTGTTCAGTCAGATCGTGTTCACCGGAAGAGATAAAAATCTTGGTGCCGGTCAGGTTGTAACTGCCATCACCATTGGGTTCGGCCTTGGTTTTAACCTGCCCCAGATCTGTACCGCACTGTGGTTCAGTCAGACACATCGTGCCGGCCCAGCGGCCTTCGGTCATCGGCAGCAGAAAGGTTTGCTTCTGTTCTTCCGTACCGTGCATATAAATGGTGTTCATCGCCCCCAGAGAAAGCCCCGGATACATTCCCCACACCCAGTTAGCCGTGCCGATCATTTCAGATTTGATCACACCCAGCGACAGCGGCAGACCCTGCCCACCGTAAGCAACCGGTGCCGACATGCCCTGCCAGCCGCCTTCCACGTACTGACCATACGCTTCTTTAAAGCCTTTCGGTGTGGTGACTTCACCATCTTTCCACACACAACCGTCGTCGCCGCTCTGATACAGCGGGGACACCACCTCTTCACTGAAGCGTGCCGCTTCGGTCAGAATGGCATCAACCATTTCCGGTGTGGCTTCGTCGCCACCGGGAATGGTTTTGTAGTGAGACTGAAAATCGAATACATCGTTAATCAGAAACTGAATATCTTTAAGTGGAGCCTTGTACTGAATCATTTGCACATCCTCAGAATAACGCGGAACTCAGGGCAACAATGGACTGCCCGCTAACGGGTAAAAATGTGCGGCGATTTTGGCAACAGCCAGCCCCAGCGCCATTGGCTACACGGCCGCGCCTGTCCGTCACTTGGGTAACTGCCATGGACGGCAGAGATAGCATCAACGCCGGGAGCGTTGATTAACATTGCACAGCAATGGCCCTCAGGTTGGCGGCCATGGATGGCAGACATAGCATCAACGCCGGGAGCGTTGATCAACATTGCACAGCAATGGCCCGCAGGGTGGCTGCCATGGATGGCAGACATAAAAAAGCCCGCATCAGGCGCGGGCTTTTTTATTCAGGGTATGAGCCGATCAGGCTGGCTCAGCCTGCTTTTTTGCTTCTTCATCCTTCAGCTCACGACGCAGAATTTTACCGACCGGAGTCATCGGTAATTCGCTGCGGAACTCAACATGACGCGGCACTTTATAGGCGGTCATATTTTCGCGGCAGTGTTTCTTGATTTCTTCTACGGTCAGGTTGGCATCGGTTGCCACCACAAACAGCTTAACCGCTTCACCGGTTTTTTCGTCTGGCACACCAATAGCCGCACAGTTTTCAACCGCCGGGTGCATGGCCACCACATCTTCAATTTCATTCGGGTAGACGTTAAAGCCAGACACCAGAATCATATCTTTAATGCGGTCAACGATTTTGACGAAACCATCTTCGTCAATCACAGCAACGTCACCGGTACGCAGCCATTCGCCATCCGGCGTAAAGCTGTCGGTCGTCGCTTCCGGACGATTCCAGTAACCTTTCATGACCTGTGGGCCTTTCACGCACAGCTCACCGCGCTCGCCCACAGCCACTTCGTTGCCGTCAGGGTCGATACATTTCAGTGCGGTACCGGGAACAGCCTGACCCACGGTGCCCATTTGCTCCAGACCACCGGATGGATTCATACACACCGCCGGAGAGCATTCGGTTAAACCATAGGCTTCAGAAATGCCGCAGCCGGTCAATTCTTTCCAGCGACGGGCCGTATCTTCCACCAGCGCCGTACCACCCGACAGGGTCAGTTTCAGCTGGCTGAAGTCACAGTTTTTAAATTCAGGATGGTTCAGCAGCGAGACAAACAGCGTATTCAGACCAATAAAGCCGGTCAGCTGGTGCGGCTTGATCATGCGCACAAACATATTGGCATCACGCGGGTTGGCAATCAGGATGCTGTGATCACCGGTTTCAAACAGCGCCATCAGATGCACGGTAAACGAGTAAATGTGGTAAAGCGGCAGCGGTGCCACCACCTTTACTCCGGTATCCGGTTTAATCTGCTGACCGGTTGTCGGGTCAATCTGGCTGAGCATGGCGCGAGATTGCATCATATTAGCAACGAGGTTGCGGTTGGTCAGTTCTGCGCCTTTGGCCACACCGGTAGTACCACCGGTGTATTGCAAAATAATCGTGTCGTTCGGGTTCTTGATGTAGTTAGCAACAAAACCACCGAACTTAGCGCCCTGCGACAATGCCTTACGGAACGGAACCGCATCCGGCAGGCTGTAAGCCGGAACCATTTTCTTCACGTATTTAGCAGCCGCATTGATCAGCGTACGCTTCGGGAACGGCAGCATATCGGCCAGACTGGTCACGATAATATGCTTGAGACCGGTTTCGGCGCGGATGTTCTGCACAGATTTGGCGAACACATCCATACACACCAGCGCTTTCGCACCGGAATCGTTAAATTGAT